>JACCDV010131106.1_pt1 | contig 32077 bp, 53 predicted proteins | sample 7446131 | NCBI WGS metagenome assembly JACCDV01 (sample SAMN15323448, study PRJNA562643) | freshwater metagenome | isolation source: river surface water | place: USA:Blue River Watershed | collected 2017-08-17 | reverse complement strand
GACTAGCGAAGTCTTGTGCTTGTCGGTTACTGAATAATCCTGTATTTGCACTATGGCATTTCCTCTGGTTGTGCTAATACCACCTGCGTAGCTAAAGAACATAGAAGTTGCCGTATAGCTTGCAGCAGTCGAGCCGTTGCCTCGCATACCAACCATTGAGCCGTTTGAGCTGTCCGAGTTGAAGCGAAGATAAATTACTTCCTCGGCACTTGAAGTGTGAGCAAAGTTCGCCACAAGAATCAAGTCCCTGAAGCTGCTTGGGATTGAGGCAAATACAATTTCCGAGTCTGTCCCTGTTAGGGTAATCGTTGCCAGCGGTGTATAAGTATTAGTAGGCATTTAGGCTGCTTTCAGACCGTATAAACTGAATCGGCTTCCAGAAACAAAGCTTCCAGAAGTATTCGGGGCAAGGTAGATACTGCTAATTGCCTGAGTGTTAGTCCAGGCTCCAGAAGTCATCGCAACTCTACCGCTGTTTCCAGCTATGTTTCTAATGGTCTTGTTTTTGGTTGTTTCAAAAGCGTCAAGAATGTCAATTACACCTGCTCCATAAGAATTGGCTGGCGAAGTTGAACCCTCAATCCACCAAATACCTATGTAGTCAATAGTGCTAGAGCTGTAATAGCTACTTTCGACAACTGAGCCGTTTCCACCAAGAACATGGGCATTGTAGTTAGAGCCTGTATCCCCGTTGAACCTCATTCGCAGGTCGGCAGTTGTGCCAATTCCAGACCTGTCAGTTCTGCCCGAATACCTAATCTGCAAATGTTGGTATGTGCTGGCATAGCTTGAAAGCGAGCTAAAAGTAAGACTTGCGGTCGTGCTGGTAATTAGCTGCGTTTCGAGTAGGTCAAAGCTACCAGCCGCTAGGCCACTCATGGCCAAAATTCCTAAAGGTATTGGACTCATTAGGCTAGGTCACCTACCAAGATTGCGGCGCTCGCTGAGGTAAAGAAAACAGTGGCCGCTGAATACTGTTTTGTCAATTGTACCTTTGACTCTTTGCTTGAAAGGGTCAGCCCAGCTCCAGCCGCAAAAGTGATAGTGCCGCTGTTTATGTTTACAAAGTCAACACGGTCTCCAGCGCTAAACACTGAGTTTGGGACAGTGATGGTGAAAGTACCAGAGGCGGTGACAAACTCACCACGGTCACCAACTACCAAGGTGTAGGCACCAGTCTTGGCATTTACGGATGGCGTTAGTGGGGCCTTAGCCTCTAGTTGAGTTTGTAGCTGTGCCGTGGTTACCAGGTAAGTGCGGTAATCAGTGACATTGCCCGCTGAGATAGTGGTGGCTCCAGCGGCTACCGCTACCTGAGCCAGCTTGATTTGGTAAACACCGCCATCAGTCTGTACCAGGCTTGGAGCAGTAGGGCTAGTGGCTGGAGTGCCCGCTACAACCTTTAGGACAATGCTATTGGCGCTAGGGTCCAGCTCCAGTATTACATTGTCAATGCGTGGGTTGCTAACATTCGCCGTGGTGATGGTAAGGATTTCCTCAGCGGTGTTGGTGTAGTAGTGGCCACGGACCATAGCCTGGCCAGCCTTTACCTTTACCTGCATACCGCTGGAATCACCGAATACCTCCAGCTCATCCAGGGTGCCTGACTTTACGCCCTCGCCAATGTTGCGGGCCCACTGTGAAAACTGAGTTTCAGAGGTGTCAATGTTTTCAAATGGAAATGATGTTTGTGCCATCTATGTTTCTCCCTTAGCCTAAATCACCAATTAGGCGATAGTTTGTTGCGGCCACCTTTATTAGTGTAGCCGCTGAGTATTGACCAGCGGTTTTCAACTTGCCGCCTTTTGATTGCAATGTAACCCCTGAGGCGCTGAATGTTATTTGCCCAGTGCCATCCTGGAGGAAATCCACCCTGTCACCAATTCCAAGTACATCTGGCACGGTGATAGTAATAGCTGAGTTAGTTGACCTAACTAGCTTGAAAGCATCACCAGAGACCAGGGTGTAGTTAGCACTCTTGTCTGAGATGGTCTGAGTTAGCGTGGCATCAGCGCCAGCTGGACCCTGTGGACCAGTGGCACCTGTAGCGCCCTGAGGCCCTGTGGCACCAGTGGCTCCAGTAGGGCCCTGAGGACCAGTTGCGCCAGTATCACCAGTATCACCTTTAGGGCCCTGTGGTCCAGTGGCTCCAGTCAATCCCTGAGGGCCTTGTGGCCCAGTATCTCCCTGTGGCCCTTGTGGTCCAGTTGCGCCCTGTGGGCCAGTAGGACCTGTAGCACCTGTAGCGCCAGTATCTCCCTTGTCACCCTTTGGGCCAGTAGGCCCAGTTGCGCCAGTGGCTCCAGTGGGTCCAGTTAGACCTTGGATGCCCTGGGGGCCTTGGTCTCCAGTATCACCTTTGTCACCCTTTGGCCCCTGTGGACCCGTAGGGCCTGTTTCTCCCTGGGGGCCTGTAAGTCCAGTAGCGCCAGGCTCACCCTGAGGGCCAGTTGGACCTCTTAGGCCAGTATCACCCTTAGGGCCCTGAGCGCCTTGGCTACCCTGGGCACCAGCTGGGCCTTGGTCACCAGTGTCTCCCTTAGGACCTGTCAAACCAGTTGCGCCTTGTGGGCCCTGAGCTCCCTCTGGGCCAGTTGCGCCTCTAGGTCCAGTTGCTCCAGTAGGACCCGCTGGACCCTGTGGGCCAGTATCGCCTTTGTCTCCCTTTGGACCTCTATCGCCTGGAGCTCCAGTGAAACCTCTAGGACCCTGAGGACCCTGGGCCCCTACTGGACCCTGGACCCCCTGAGGACCCGCTGGACCAACTGGGCCCTGAGGCCCAGTCTCTCCCTGGATAGCGCTAGGGCTGTAAAAACTTGTGCGCTTATTAGGGTCAGTTACGGTTACTGTACCGCCACTGCCATTTGGGTCAGTTACGGTAATTGGCATTAGCGCACCACCTCTGGGCTTACCGTAATGTCACCCTCTACAAAGCGGATTACATCGCCATCTAAGTGGCTCAGCTCAATTGCCCAGACATACTTAGAGGCGGTTAGGCCTGAGGTTTGCTCAGCGGTAAAGGTCCAGCTAATTACGCCAGTTTCTACATCAATGTCTGGCTCTACGGTGATAGCGGCTGAGGAGCTGGCGGCGGTCTGCCTTACCTGTAGCTCAGCGCTGTAACCAGTTAGGTCAAACACGGTTCCATCTGGATTGGTGTAAGTGATTTCACGGCTGAAAGTTGCCCCAGCCTCAACATAAAGGTTTACCGTAAATGCCATTTTTTATGCCTCTATCTCATAGGTTCCAGAAATGTGGAATGTATCTGCCGTGGTCAAAGTAATTGGAAATGCGCTGGTAAATGCGACATCCTGGACACCAGAGCTAATCTTGTCCATGCTGTTTAGCCAAATAGTGCTCTCACCAGCGGCCACATGCCCTGCCATGCCGTACTGAGTGCTGGCACTTGCATCATGCAAACAGCCATCCCTAAATTGGTAGCTGTTTTTAGATGGGTAGGGCAGGGTGAGGTAGTACTGCCCAGTGCCAAAGCTGGTGATGGTGTCAAAGTCAACAAAGATGCTGAAATGCACTAGGTTGCCAAAGCGGGTAAATGAGGCGGTAAACGCTTCACCTGGGTCAAAGGATGGCTGGGTGCCGTTAGTGCCACCGCCAGGGATGTACTGAGTGCTAATCCCATAACCAGTGGTGGAGCGCTCCAGGTTGCTTACACGGCTGTCAATCTCATTGGTCTTGGCCAGTAGCTTTGCCTCAAACTCAATGCCCACTGGGGTGCCTACGGTGGCCCCCAGGCGCACACCATCAGAGTCAATTCTGATTCCAATTTCTGTTACTACGGCGGCGGTCTCAATGTTGTTGTTTACAACCGTTACACGGTCACCTACAAACCAGTCCACGCCATAGACCATGTTGACATCATCGGATGGCGTTACAGACATCTCAGTGATGGTCTTGCCACGCTCTACCAGTAGCTCATCACCAGCGGTGTTTAGCTCAGCCAGGTTGTTAGCGCTACGGGCATCCACAAAGGTTTCTACACGGCGGCCCCACTGGGATTCAGCCTCTAGGCTCTCAGCGCTAGTGCGCTCAATAAAAGTACGGTTTTTAGCCTCACCCTTACCACCCACAATCGCCCTGGTAACCGTTGGAGTGCCATAGCTCAATACAGCGCTAGACAGTTTGCGGTTTTCAATGTCCATTCTGACAGTGCTAGTGCGGTCCTGAGGCTCAAAGACCTCAAACAGTAGCTCATCAGCAACCTGGGTAATCTGGTAGCCAATGCCGCCTACCTGGGCAAGCTGGTAAATCAGCTCTTGCAAGTTGTCAAACCTGGCCGCCGCTGAGACAACCTCACCACGGCTCTGATTAGGTGCAACTACTAGGGATGGCACCTGGCGGGCAGATGGAGCAAGTGAGCCAATGTTTGCCTCAATGTAGGACTTGATAACAAATTCAGCTTCACCTGAGCGGTCATCATAGTCATCAGTCTGAGCGGTGACATCATCAGTAGTGGGCTTTGGGTAAGCCAAGTGCTCAGCCACAATGATGTCATCACTAGCGCCCAGGATTTCCCAGTTACCCTGGATGTTGTCCTGGGTCTGAGATAGGCGGGCGCTGAGCGTAGGGCCAGAGAGAATGGTGCTACCATCTGGACCAGTGAGGATTAGGCCATAGTTTGGCTGGCGTAGGTACTCACCTAGCCTGTGATTGTAGGGCAGGGTCAATGACCACGCACCCACATTGTTGAAACGGACCACAAAAGTAGCGCCTACCAGGTCCTCTGGGCGAATTTGCCCAATACGGTTTAGCTGTGGGTCTCTAACCTCTACTAGCAGGTCATCAATCCGCATTAGTGGACCACCTCATACAGTGGTGAGTACTCTAGGCGGGCCTCAGCGGCGGTAGATTCAGCCACAGCGTTTATGGACACTGAGCTAATCCCTGGAGGGATTCTGAATAGCTTTGGAGCTGGAGAGAGGATGCTGTACCTGTTTAGGCCCTCATCATCAGTAACCTCACCAGTTTCAGTCTTGATAATGATGGTTTCACCCTCAGCGATTGGGTCTGTAAGGCTAAAGCTCTGGGTTCCATTGGTAATGGTGATGTCTGATAGCGGGCCTCTGAGGTACCAGGTTGGATAGGCTGGCACATCCCCAGCGTTATTTACGGTGATAACACCAAACACCTGGGAGCTGGTTAGCTTCAACTTGGTCAGCTGAGGTAGCAAGCCACGGCCAGTGTTTCCAGTGGTCACGGTGAATTCCTCTACGGTGCCGCTCTCCCAGTAAGGGAATGGGCACTGGAAAGATAGCGCCCAGCGGTTCCAAACCATGCCAGCATTTGAACCCCACTGAGATTCAGCGCCGCCTACATAGTAGGCCTCCAGAAATACGCTAGTGTCATCTGAGTAGTTAGCAACTACCTTGGTAGGGCCAGAGCTGTCTTGGAGCAAGCGGCTGAGGCGGCGTAGTTTGCTCTGGACATCATCACGGTCAGTGCCCAAAATGGTCACGGCCATGTCAATGGTCCTGATGCCTCTCTTGCTGTGGCGGAATACACCACCATCTCCAGCGCTGTCCTCAATCCTTACCTGGGCGGCAGGGATGCCAAAGCCAGTAAAATCTGGGTTTAGGACATAGTTGGAGTTATCAAATGTAATGGTGTCCCCGTTGGAACCTACTAGGGAGTAATTCACATTTACCAACTTGCTACCACCTTAGCTCTACGCATGGCCTGGAATAGGGCTTGCTCACTGTCAATTGATTGGTTTGGAGCGGCGTAGTAGTTGACTACCTTACCACCCATGGTCTCAGAGGCTAGGCTTTCAAACCTGTCTAGCGGAATCACTAGCTCAGGGCCAGCCTCACCTACTATGGCAGGGGTTGGACCAGTCACTAGGCCTCCATCAGCCATGAGCTTTAGGGCCCCTAGGCCGCTACCTGTAACAGTTGCCTTAGCCTTGGCACCTGAGATAGCGCCCTGGAGCGCATCAATCTCAGTTTTCATGGCCTTAGCGGCGGCTTTCATGCCCGCAATCTTTTCCTTGAATTCCTTGTCAATCTCATCAAGGCCCTCTAGGAAAGCGGTGTTAGCATCTAGCAGAGCCTGGTTTAGAGTTTCCTCAGCATCCAGCAAAGCCTCATCTCTGACCACCTTGGCATCCGCAACCTCTTGGTTGAATGACACCATGATTTCAGCAATTTGCTCATCATAGAGAGTCTTTTGCTCAGCTAGGGCTACACGCTGGTCCTCTAGGACAGAGGCATACAGGTTTTTCAGCTCAGTGGTTGCCAGGCCGTTTTTCTCATAGAGAGTCTGGGCCAGGGAGTCCATGCCAGTTCCAGCCTCAGACTCAATCACATTGAATAGGTCTTTTAGCTCACGCTGTTGCTCAGGGGTGGAGTTTAGGATGCCCTGGGCCAGCTCATTGCCAGCCTCTCCACCTGCCGCTACAACCTGCTCAATGAATGTCTGAGAGAATCCCTTGGAGGCAAGCTCAGCCGCATTAGCGATTAGCTGGCGAGACTGAGTTAGCTTGGTCCTCAAACCATCTACCAGGCCACCGACACTCTTATTGATTGCATCACTGCTAAACATGTCAGCAATGTTGACCTCAGCCGCTGAGCGGAAAGCATCCCTCAGGCGGTTCATGGACTGAGCGATTACATCCGCTAGTTTCTTAGCGGTGTCCTCATTGATTTTGGCAACGGACTGGTTGTAATTCTTTAGGGCATCACCCATGGCCTTATCACGGCGCATAGTGGCCTCAGTAATGGCCTTGTCATAGCGCTCAGCAATGTCAGTCTGAGCCTTGGTGTAATCCTGGTTAGCCTCTGAGACTGCCTCATTGTACTTTTTACGGTTTTCAATGAGGGCCTTTTTGGTGTCCTGAATCAGCTCTTTTACCTTGGCCCGCATAGCCGCCGCCGCCTTGGCCGCCTCTTTTGCGGCATCCTTAGCTGGGCTGGTGATAGGGGTGACTGGAGTGGCTGGAGTCATTGGCTTGGTGCCAGATGCCTTTAGGATGCCATCTAGGGTAGTGGTGTTAGTACTACCATCTCCAACGGTGATGTTTTTGGTGGTAATGACCACCTCTTTTTTCAGAGAGGCAGGGTCAATGCCAGCAAGCTGTAGCAAGCCAGTTAGCAGAGGCTTTAGGGTTTCCCAGACTGGGCCCAGGATTTTGTATAGGTTCTGAAATGCCGTAGTCAGTAGGCCCATGTATCCCACTAGGTAGTCACCTAGCAGGTCAGCAAACTTGCTAATTAGAGGTACAACAAAGTCACCCAGCAAGTCAGCAAACATCTGAATGAAAGGCAAAATGGCCTCTAGCAGAGCTGAGAATGGCGGTAGCAACTTTTGGACTAGCGGCATAAATGCCTCTACCAGCTGTAGAACAATCGGGCTAAACATGTTGAGTAGCTCAATGAATGGCGGCAAGATTGCCTCCAGGATGTTGCCGCCTACCTCAACAAATAGGCCAAACACCTCAATCAGTGGCTCTAGCGCATCAAACAAAGGGCCCAGGTTGTCAGCAACCATGGTGATTACTGGGGCCAGGGCCTCCATGATGGTGACTAGGACTGGGCCAAGCTCTTTGACCAGCGGGGTAATTGCTGGAATCAGCGCCTGTAGCGCTGGCAATAGAGCGGCACCTACCTCAGCCTGGACATTGGCAAACTCAGCCTTAAGAATACGCTGAGCATTAGCTAGGCCATCAGAGGTGTTAGCAAAGTCACCCGCCATGCGGTTGGTCTGCTCCATGATGGCACCGTAGCGGGCCTGTACCTTTTGCTGTTCGCTCAGCTCAGTGCCAGTCTCAGCAATACCGTTAGCGTAGGCGTAGGCCTTTACAGCGGCCTCAGAGACATCAATGCCGTAACGGCGTAGCGGCTCTGTTTCGCCAGCAAGACCAGCCCTAAACAGATTCATGGCCTCATTGACATCAAGATTCATGACAGAGGCAAAGTCAGCACCACGGGTGGTTAGGTCATCCATGACCTTTACAACATCGCCGCCAGGACCAGCAATCTTTTCAGTGAAAGCAGTAAAGCCTACAGCCAGCTGGTTGAATTGCTGGGTTGAAAGGCCCAGGCTGGTTGCCGCCTCTTGCCCTAGCTTTTTGATTCCCTCAGCGTTTTTGCCAAAGGAAACATTCACGGCGTTTAGAGACTCATTTAGGTTAGATGCCTGGCTAACTGAGTCACTGAAAAACTTGCCTACGCCAGTAGCGGCCAGCGCAATACTGGCCATGCCAGCTAGTTTCTTTAGGGAGCCGCCAAAGCCATTAGTAAATGACTTGCCCGCCGCCTTGCCAGCCGCTCCACCAGGCCCGCCAAGTCCAGATAGCTCTTTAGCTACAGCGCTCTGGAATCCCTTGGCTACAGGAATGAGTGTTACATAGGCGTAGGCTTGTTCTGCCATTCAATGTCTCCATCTTTAGCCCGCCTCAGGATTTCCCTGGCATCTTTACGGGGTTTGACTGTCTTTGGTTTGCCGTTAGTGTCCCAAGGGCGTGGCCATGGTTTTGGCTTTTTCTTGGAATTTACGGTTGCGAGTAGGTCATAGGTTGCGGCGGCAATGGTCCAGTTGTAATCAATTGGGTGTGACCATTTACCCTTTGCGGCGGATAGCCAGCTGGTGGGGTCACTCAGCAAAATAAATACTAAATAAATGACTTCCTCCCAGGGCAGGGTAGTGCCCAGGTCAGCCAGGCCTAAACCAAACCTGGCTCTAAAGTCATAAACAAATGCGGGCTTATAGTCCTCTAGGATTTCGAGGACTCTGAGGATTCCCCCAGTGGGGCCCCCTGGGTCCAGCCTTTCATGGCCTCAGTAAATTCTTTTAGGGTCATGGAGTCAATGATTGCCAACTGGGCATCATCCAAGAATTCCTCCAGGAACATCCACATGGCCTCATCCTCATTTGCTTTGCGGGCTTTACGAATAACGCCTACAGGCATCTCAGTGAAAGCTGGGAGGGTAATTTTCTTGCCATTGTGTTCAATTGTGTAGCTCATTGCGGTCTCTTTCCTAGTAATTGCGGCTGAGGGAGGCTAGATAACTAGCCCCCCTCATAATACCTGGCAAGCCGCCGCAATAAAGCCAGCCAGGATGGTGGGTTATTAGTCCTCTAGTACGCTAAAGAACTTCTTGAAAGTAGTGGAGCCAGCATCAGCGTAGGCGGTGATGGTCACATTGTAACCAATTGCCTCACCAGATGCCAAGGTGCGCTCACCCACAGCGGTGATTTCACCAGCTGGGATGTAGGTGCGCTCTACGGTTGCGCCATCTACAACATCAATAACGAAAGACTTACGGCCACCAGTGGTGGTTGGGTCTCCATCAAGTGCGCCACCAGTGATAGATGCACCGTAGTAAAGCTCCAAAACATCCTGGTTGGTCTCCAGGAAAGTCAAGGTCACGCTGTAGGTACCCTCAGAGGTTACCTCACGGACTAGGGAGCCGTTCTGCCATGCACGAATCTGGTTGGTGGAGCGGTCAATGCTCTCAGCGATTCCATCAGCTGAGATAAATCCCAGGTCAGTGAAAGCCGCATTTAGAGCAGTGCTGGAGTCAGTTGGAGCAGTGGTGCCAGTAGGTGCTACATAGACAGCGCCGCTAACCGCAACTCTTACATTGTCTGAATCTAGTGCCATTATTTATTCCTAACTATAGTTAGAGGTTTGTGCCTCTATGGGTTACGGCGAAACGCATAAATCTACGCTCACCCTTTAGGTCTGTCACATCCTGAATGGAGGACTGAACAGAGGTTGCCGTAATGGGTTCACCATCGGGCAAGTCATCAAAAATTGCTTCCACAGCTAGAGCCAATTCCTCTGCCGTGGCGTAACTGGTTTCATAAATGTTGACACCAATAACTGAGGTGGTAAGGGTCTTGCCATCTCTAGTGCCTCCATCACGCCTCAGAATGACCTGTGAGGGGCTTTCATCAGCCCTTACAGCTATTCTAGTGTCCGTGAATCCTAAAGCCGTTAGAGAGGCACTAAGGCGGGCAACTAGGTGCGCCATAATGTCGCTAAAAATAACAGCATCAGCCATCATGCACCTCTCTTAGGTTTGTTGGTTTTCACTTGTGTGCCTCTATTACCACCAGCCAGGTCCAGAGCTCTTGATAGGTCACCTGTATTGGCTTCCTCAAAATCAGAGCCCCTAATTACCTTTACGGCGGCACGGGAGCGGCGGGTGACCTCTTGCAAGGTTGACCCTGGCAAAGCGGCCTGGACATTTTGCATCCTGGTCCTAAGCATGGCCATTACCTGTGGAGACCTTAGTAGGTCACGCATCCCAGAGAGGTTTAGCTTTACATGGCCACCACCGCCAGGAATCTTACTAGCCATTCACTTCCCTCTGGAGGTCAATAACAGTACCTGGCCGCCAGTTGCCTAGGCCATTACGCCAGTCAAAAGGCTCTCCATCTAGTACATAGCGGATGCCACGCACTACAAAAATGTCATTGTTCTGTACATCAGTGCCAGCTGGTAGGTAAACCGTTAGGCCTGAGGTCACTGTAATTTCTGCCGCTCCAACGGTCTTGGACCCTGTACGGGCGGCAACCATGGCCAATAGCTCAGTCTCTGTGGTGGTTATGACTGGCTGGCCGTACGCATCAGTCCCGCTGGAACTTTGTCGGATTTGGGTAATTGATTCCATAATTTCCGTTTCCTATTGTGGATGCTGAGCGGAATGTGAGGCCACGGTAGCTGTCTGCCACCTTTGCCTCTACGGGGCTCATCATTACCTGAGCTCCAACTGCCCATGAGGCGTAGGACTGTGAAAAAGGGCCCACGGCTTGTTGCTGTACACCAGCCGCCGCATCTGGGCTAATTGAGAGGGTCCTGGCAACCATGCCAGCTACTACAGCCACTACATCAGCTGGAACCTCAGCACTGCCGTGCTCATAGGTCACAGTGACAGGGGTGTAACTGCCAAGGTCATAGATGGACTGGTGGCCATCCCAGGTAAAGTCAATTGAGTTACCATCTAGGTCTTTGACCTCAGTAACCTCAATGACAGGGCGCTGGACCAGCCGCACAATTCCATCCTTTGGGAATAGGCGCACGGTGCTCTCAGCAACCTCAAACTTTTGTACAGCTCTCTGTACAAATAGCGCTGAGGCATCCTCCAGGTAGGCGCTTGCTTTTGACAATTCAGCAACTGTCAGGCTACGCCCCAGGCGGGCTTCAACATCTGCAATGGTGGCCAGTGCCATTAGGACCTCTCTAGTAAATCTTTAGGGAATGGCTAAGGGCCCAGGATTGCTCCCAGGCCCTCAGCGGTTAGCCTTATTTAGGCAGAAACATACTTGACTACAGCGGCGGTCTTTACAACCTTTGCACCGTAGACATTCAAGCCGCGCACAATGTCAGCGAACTTGGTTGGGTTGCGTAGGCTCTCCAGAGACTGAATCTGGTTGACAAATGCAACCATGTCAGCGTGGTAACCGATAGCGGCTGGGGTAGCCTCATCCACCAATGGGGATTCAATTACATCCATGCCGTATAGGCGCATGATTGCGCCATCACGCAACTCTGAGCTGGAACCAGCGGCGGCTACATCTGAAAGGTCAGATAGTAGTAGGTCTGCCATGTCTGGGTTTACAACAACAAAGCGGTTGTTTGCTGGAACCTTGGCTACAGTCAACTGCTTACGGATTGCACGGATAGCGGCCTTAGCCTCAGCGGCGGTGTCTACAGCTACATCACCAGCGTTGCCATCGGTTGCGCCAGCAAGCATCTGAGCGATTACATAAGCCTCAGCATCCTCAGCCAGTGCCTTACCAGCGGCCTCAGTCCAAGCGTTGAACTCACCAGCGGCCTGTACACGGTCAACATCGTCAACATTTACAGAAAAAGCCTTTTCCTGGTCAATGTTTAGTAGTACTTCGGTGTCAGCCAGAGCCTCAGCGGTGATGCTACGGCTTGCCGCCGCATAGTCAACAATGGTAGGGGTGGTTGCGTTAATGATGTGGACAGTGTTGCCACGGGAAACAGTGCCAGTGAACTGGGTGTTTAGGGTTGGAATAACCAGCTGGTTTGCGATGAAAGACTGAGTTACACCAGCAGACCAGACTTCTGGAATGAAGTTGTCAATTGCCATTATTTATCTCTTTTCTATAGTTTGCCCATGAGGCTATCTAGGCGGCCCTCTTTACGGGCCTCAAGAATCTCAGTGGGGGACATGTTTTTTAGCTCATCCCTAGTGCGGATTTGAGCTTTGGATGGGTTTACGCCACGGGCACCCTGTCCCAGGTTTGGAGCTGGGATGTCCATGGTTTTGCTATGCGCCTCAACCCATGACTGAATTGCCTCTGAGTCAATGTTGCCATCATCCAGGATGAATGAGGACTTATCAAATTCAAGCAAAGCGCCGCCCTCTAAAATGCGGCCATTTAGTGTGGCCTTTAGCTCAGCATCTACCAGTTTTGTAGCGTACTCTCTACGGATAGCCTGGGTGGTTTCAGCACGGGTCTGCTCCACCAGCTTTTCAGTGTCAGTAAGCTGTGATTTTCTGATTTCCTCTAGCTCTTTAGCCGCCGCAATGTTGGCTTTAGCTTGCTGTTCGTTTTTACGGCTCAGGGATTTCCATTTGTCAACCTCTGCCTTTAGCTGTTCCATTTCAGATAGCTCAGGTGCATCAGACTCAGTAGCAGGTACTGAATCCTCAGCTAGGGTTTCAATTTGGTCTGTAGTGTCAGCCATTTTTTATCTCCGTTTCGGATTGGGTGGTGCGCTCTTTTCAGAGCTATTCAGCGGGGTGCTGAAAACTAAAAATCTGTGGGGCCTGTAAAGTTTTGGTCTGCCACTGTAAGCATAGGCCCTAATTCGCCATGTTCTCTTATGGCTATGTCTCTGTAATCTGGTGCCCTAGCTCCAGCATCAAAGAAACCAAACCTTTGCTCCACTGCCTCATGTGTCGCATCCAGGCGTACCTGGTCAATCACTTGGCCTGGGTCCTGGTCTCCATAAATAGGCATTTCGCCACAGTCACAGCCAGGGTGAATTGGGAGTAGGTCATTGCGGGTGTAGCGCTGGGTGCTGGCCACATAGCAAAGGGCACAGTTTTCAGCGCCAGTCAGCGTTCTGACATAGCCCACAATTCTGTCATTGTTGCTACGGGCGGCAAGCCCAGCATTACGCCTGGCCAGCTGGATGTCGGTGGACACCAGTGAGCTAATACGCACTGCTCCAGCGGCTATGGACTCTGTAACGCTCTTGCCTTGGCTCAGGGCCGTATAGACATCCACAAAGGGCCGCCTGTACACCACTGCCGCCTCAGCGCCGTTTCTGAGCTTGCTAACACTGAAATCATTAGCGCTTAGAGCTGGGCTAACAAACTTTTCCCCAGAGAGTGTTGCCATCTCTCTGTAAAACGCAACCTGTAGCCTGGCCGCCTGGAGGTTCGCCCCAGTAAGGGTGCCCTCAATGACCTTTAGAAACTGCCTAAAGTCCTCATCACGCCATGAGCCCAGATTGGAAAAGGCGGCGGCAATCTGCTCACCAGTGCCTCTAACTAATCTGCTACTGAGGGTGTTATAGGCATCTAGTAGCTCTCTTTGGGTTGCCATTAGGCTCCAGTCTGGTCAGCTCCAGGGGTTCCAAGTAGCGCCTGGGTCAAAATGGCCTCTCCAGCCTTTTCAATCTCCATCTCAGCAATCTCAGCTGGGCTGAATTGCCCAATGAGCTTCATGCGGCTTCTAAATGGTAGGTCCTGGAACTTGGAGTTAGCATCAGCCCGCTCAGACATACTGTAACGCTCAGCTGGCTTCCAAATTGGCTCTAGGTCCAGTAGGTTTGCCCGCTCATTGTCACCCAGCCACTTGAACATCAGTGACATGACCTTTGACCAGCCTACGGTTGCCCTGGCAATACGGTCCTCAGTCTTGAACACTAGGCCCTCACGGGCTAGAGCGGCACCCTCAGCGCTTTGGTTAGCGCCATCTGGGCTTAGGTAGTGCATAGGGGTGCGGGTTACTGCCGCAAAGTCTTGGATGTCAGCACGGACAGCGGCGATAATGTCTTGCATGGAGGACTGGTCCAGCTCACCCAGCTCAGCATCTGGTGGGAGTACCCACATTGCGCCAGGGCCAGCCTCAAATAGGCCGTTGTAATCAATCTCATTGCCATCTGGGTCATGGGTGGGAAAATCACCCTTTACCCACTTTTGCTTGAAAGCCTGGGTGGTAGCAATGATGAGGCGCTGGAGAATCATGTGGTTGATTCTGTCAATGATGTCTAGGAATGGTTCAAACTCACCATCGCCATCAGCGTTCTCAAACTTGACTACTGGCACCTCACCTAGAGGGTTGACAGAGCTGGCCAGCTCATCATAGGTCCAGCCATCAATGTCAAAAATGCTGGTGTCAGCTGGCTTGGTGAATACCTGAATCTCTGTGGGGTAGTAGTAGTACGCATAGTGGGTGCCATTTTCGCTCCAAACCTTTAGAGCGGCTGTTACCTGGGTAGGGTCCTCAGGGTTTACATCAGCGGTCACCTGGCGTGGGTCCTCTACGGTCACCAGCGGGTATTCACGGCCAGCTGGGTAGCCCACAATGGCGTAGGCCTCACCAAACTTTAGGAAATTGGTGTGTAGGTCAGCGCTGAAAACATCCAGGTTGTTTGCTTTCCACAGGCGGCGGGCAAAGTCATCGCCATTCTCATCATCAGCGGCTCCAGTACGGAAACCAGAGATTCTCATGCGCTCACGCACTGCCGCTACGGATAGCTGAGCAATGTTTAGGCGGGCTTTACGCTGGAAACGGCGATAGGCACGGCTCTGACCCTCAGCGCCCTCAGGCAATGGGGCATCGCCATCATAGTAACGCTCTAGCAGGTTGTACTCTGATTGCTCTTTGGAGAGATGCTTTAGCATCTTCACCTGGGAGCCATTTAGCTGAGTAGCCATTCAAATTCCTATCTAATGCGGCGGGGCACAAAGGTTGTCTTGGTGGCCTCTCCCTTTGAGAGGGCCTGGAGTCTAGCCTGGTAGGCCAGCACTGCCGCTACAGCGGCATCAATCTTATTCGGTGACTCTGGATGCTCTTTAGCTATGCTAACGCCTGAGCGGCCAAGGCGGCGGCGGGCGTTTAGGACATGTCTAGTTAGAGCCAGGCCACTGTGGGTTAGCTCTTTGTCAATTACAGCGTTTTGGAACTGCTCCAGAGCTCTGACAACCAGGTAACTACGGTTACCAGTCATCCACCACTCAATGGGGTGAGCCTGGGAGCTCTTGACCTTTAGCTTTTTGCCAAAGTCAGCCTCCCACTGGGCCACATAGCTTTCCCACTTAGCTGGGTCAGCAAACATGCCCACTACCTTGTAATTTTCAAAGGCTTGGCGTACCTCATAGTCCACCTCTGTAATTGGGACTTCCCAGCCCTCACCAGCGGGGCCCTCAGGTTGCTCCCAAATGCGAATCTCGAACAGGTGGCCATCAGAGACACGGCAACCTATCAGCGCTGTGGCATCTGTAAGGCCTCTGGTGCGCTTCCTGGACCCGTCAAAGCCCAGGGTAATCTCATCACCCTTGGAGACTGTTTTGGAGGCGCTACAGGCCATCCACTCAGGTGAGCTAATGAAAGCATCTTTTGAGCTAGTGGGCTGGTTGAAATAGTAGCGGCGTGAATCCTGTGGGTCATTGCGTGGGTCATAGAACTCAGCCAAAATGCGCTCTACATCCATGACCTCAGCGAAAGGCCCATAGGTCTCTTTGATTCCAGCTCTTACCTGGTCCTCATCAGCCAGGTCAATGTCTGGGTCTGCCTCACGGTGGTCAAACAGTAGGCGTTCCATCCTGGCCTTACCCTCACGGATAAGCTTTGCCAGGTCATGCGTTTCCTCTGCCACGGATTTCTCACCTGGGAGGTACATGGTGCTGGTTTCTAGTGACCAGGGCTCAGCGGCTTTACGCTTTGCCAGGTTGCGGCGCACGGTGTCATACATGCGCTTTAGCTCACGGGTGGTGTACAGGTGTGTCTCATCAAAGACCACAAAAGTCTCTTTACCGCCATCTTTTGAGCTGTTAGAGGCGGTGCTGGGGATAATCTCCCCGCCGCCAGGTAAAAAGATTCTGGTCAGTCCAGCGGCATCCCTAGGCAAGCCATTGGCTAGAGGGCCCTCTGTGAGGTTGTAATGCACATTGTCATAAGTGTTGCCAGCCTGACCTTCCTCTGTCGCTAGACAGCGGATTACAGGCGCTGTGACCAGCTTTCCAAGGGGCTCACCAGCCTGGTAGGTGTAGGTGTAGCCATCACGCTCATAAGTCTCTCCACCCTCAGCCCAGCCATCAAAGCGGGCAGGGCCCATGGCTTCAAATAGGGTGATGAATCCCGCCAGCTCAGACTTAGCACGGCCTTTGGCACGGCTAATAAAGGCTGAGTCATAAAGGCGGCGGCCATTGCCATCCAGGGCGTAAATGTCCAGGATAAATGCGGCAAATTCCTCATCCAGGTCAACATGCTCACCCTGGACATCGCCAGGGCCATGGACACAAAATGTCTCAATCCACCAAATAGCAATCCACCCCAGTGACCTGGTGCGGTCATGGGTAGATGCCTGGACTCTCTCACGCATCTAGTAGCTTTTGCCTACGCTCATCAATAGAGGCTACCACAGCAATCTGTGGGGCATCAGCCTCTGGCTCTACATAGCGAATCCTGAGGTCACGGCGGGCATCTACGGTGGTGCCCAATACCTTTTCACGCATCCTGAGCTCTGCCATGGCGGTTACCTGGCCATGAGAGGCGGCGGCGTGGACCATGGCGGTATCTAGGGCAAAGGCCCAGTCAGAATCCTGCCAGAGGATGCAATGTGGCATCTTGCAAAGTGCGTTCCACCAATCCCTAGTGCGGTTCTCAATTGGAACCTCTACAGGCTCATCCCCTTTGAGGATGGTGCGGGATAGTGGTAAATCTGGGTGCGGGCCGCTGTAAGGTTCATTAGGTACCTCAGTCCAGTCATGCGTAGGCTTGTGCCTAGTGACTGTGGGGCGGTCAGCTGGTTTTCTACCTGACATTGCCATTTTTGTCTCCATTTCGGATGCCTGGCGTTTCGCCTAGGGCAATAGGTTGGTCAAATCTAGGTGAGCAAAGGGGGCTCTGATTAGAGCCTTGCCTGTCACCGTTATGTAGCGGCCTTTGGGGTACACCTCCACGCTCAGCCCGTTGCGGGTAAAGCGCCTACCCTGAGCCAGGGTGGTGTAACACCAAATGTGGAGACCGTGCCCGCTAGGGGAGATTTCCACATAAGTCTTTGGCAACCCTGCTATCAGAGCCTCAGCCTCAGGGCTAGGGCGGCCATCAAAACAGTGGTCTAAGTCTATACAGGTCAGTCCATCGCCATTGAGCACAAAGCCCAGGCCATCTCCCAGGTTGCTCTGGGCGGCATCAGCGTACTCTGCCCAGGTAAGCGGGTCAGTAGAGCTGGCGGCGGTGTTGCGTAGGGTGATAGGCACCTTATTGCGGTGTCTCACCCAGCGTGGGAGCTGTCTCAGCTCCAGGGGAATGTTATGGCCACGGTGTGACCGTACCCTACAGGCCGTGCCACAGAATCTGGGTTTGCGGCCACGGGCCCCAGCGGTAACGGGGATGCCACATGCTTCACATTTCATGTGCCTAGTTTATCGTTACATCACTAGGCGGGCAAGTAATTACGGCGGCTAATTCAGGGCCTGGTTTTCAATAAATGAGCTTTATCTACTGGTTATTGAAACTAACCCGCCTAAGCGGTGCCTGGGTCCTGCCTGGGTCCTGCTATGCCCCTGGGGTCAAATGTCCTGGATTTTGCACACAGAACTAGCCACAGCACCTCTCCGCCGTCTGGGAGGGGGTGGGGAGGGGGTCTCCCCCCAGGTGTGAGGCTGTCTGAGGCCCGTAGGCGTAATACCCCTAGTGAATACACATAATTACCTGGCCGCTGGCTCTAAGCCTGGCGGGGAGGTAGGGGGTCTAAGTAGTAGGGGGAGGATTACCTGGGTTATCAGTGTCTAGTTACTACCTCTATTGGTAGTTAGTCTCTGATGCCTGGGTGTTTCTCTCCAGGGTGTCTCTCTGAGCGTGGCTTTCTATTTGCCTTTGCTTCGGATTGTGTCTTTTGTTTGTGGTGCCAGTCACATAACAGCTGTAGGTTGCTGAGGTCATCAGTGCCGCCGTTAGCTAGGTTCACTATGTGGTCTACATCCTTGCCTGGATAGAAACAGCGCTGAGATGTTTGCGCTTGGCCTGTCACAGGTGGCAAGTATTCGCACTGCCCCTGGGCCCTTGCTATTACCTTTTGCCTGAGCGCTTTCCACCCAGGGGGGTCTTGCCTACGGGTACTTGATTCCCATGGCATTAGACAACCAGCACTGTTCCACGGAATTCCGTTTGTTTTTCTAGCGGGATGACAACCACGCCTGGGGTACTATCGCCAGCGCCGCCAGAGGTTCTGTACCAATCGCTACCTGAATCAAGTGTCTTGGCCTGGATAATGAAACGGCTAGAGCCTCTCTCATTGTTACCCATCTCCAGTACAGAGAGGTGATGGAAATGACCATGTACATACAGCGTGGCGCTTGCCGTGGGCTGGTTGCCTAGCTGTTGCGCCTGAATCCAGTTAACAATCCCGTTAGGCCTGGAGGCCTGGTGACCGTGGAATAAACCTATGCGGTGGAAATTGTCACCGAATACATCATGTACCAGGCTCTCATCCCACTCAGCTGGCTCATAGAACTTCACTGGTAGGCCTACCTCATGGCTTAGCCTGGCCAGGGTCCTGCCTACATGTACGCCCCAGTCATCTAGCCCAGTGCCTACCTTTTGTTTGTTGACTCTCCACTGACAGTGGTTGGAGCCTACGGTGAGATAGGCGATGTTGTCACAGTGGGCCGCTAGGGCTTTGAGTGTGTCCCAAATCATTGTGGTGGCAAGGTCAACCTGGCCCATGATGCTGAGCTGATTTCCTTGGAGCTGGGCCATGTCAGCTGTATTGCTGAATCCCTCAATCAGGTCACCGACATCACAGAAAACTATTCTGGCTGGCTTTTCCTTTTTGGCTAGGGCTACTAGGCGTTCTCTCACGCCGTTTACCCTCTCAATGAGCTCAGGCACTCCGCCCCTGGAGCCCAGTTTGCCAATTTGTAAATCTGACCAGAGAATAACCAGGGCTTTATCAGTGTTTGTCTTTACTGGCGGCTTTGGTGCCTTGGTCTTTTTAGCCTGGCTGTACAGCAAAGGCAGGTTTAGCTCTGTGGCCTTATCTTTGATTCTAAAGACCAGCTTGTAAGCGGTGCGCCATGAGCCATCGTAGACCTGCCAGCGGCTAATCCGTGGTGGGGAAATAAGTTCTATGTTATGCGGGTCTAGCCCAGCATCTGCTAACCATTCGGAATAGTCCTGGCCATCTTTGAGACCTGGCGTTACTGCCTCGCCCTGGGAGCCATCTATTTGCATGGATGGTACGCCAAATGGGTTATTTTCTAGGCGCTTAGCCGTGTTCAAGTTTTCTAGCATTATTTACCCCTGCCGCATTGGCATTGACCTTTACGGTGTCTGGCTATTGTGGTGTCTGCCAGGGTAAGGCCACGCTCAGCCAAGGCGTTGGATAGTGACCTGGCTGGCCAGCTCTGGGTGTCTGCAATCGCCTCAGCTAGAATTGCTTTATCTGCCTCAGATAGCTCTGAGACTACTGCCATAACCCTACATGGGTATAGGCGGCCTAGCGGCGGGGTTAGTCCCTCTAACATTGTATCAGCTCTCTTGTGCAAGGTTTGAAATGTTTTTTCTGGGGCGGCCAATACGCTTGGCCATCTGAGACTCTGCCCTAAACAGTTCCTCAGAATCAATGTAACGGCTGGTGTAGCTGAGCACTCCCCACTCTATCCAGTTGTAGATAGTGCGGCGTGAGCGCTTGGCCAGGTAGGCCGCCTCATTTACTGTCAGTGCTCTTTTCATTCTGTTTCCTTTTTGTCATTGCTGTAGAAACCCTGGCCCTTGAATGTCACCTTGGCAAAGCTGTAATCCCTGGTCATGGGCTTCACGCAATTGGCGCAAACTGGGGTCTTTAGGTCATTCATGCTGGCGGTTACGGTCACATGGTTCTGGCATGGCTTACAGGTAAAGTCATAGGTGGGCATCTCTCTCCCTCTCTGCTAGGTGTGCGTAAAACTCCATCTTTTCTGGCGGGATGGTAAAGCCACATGCCTGGCACTTCACCTCCAGGGTGCCGCCAAACTCAGCTGGTGGCTGGTAGATGGTGCGCTGGTTGCACTCTGGGCATGGCAATAGCGTAGGCCTGGGCTTTTCAGCTACTGGGTAGCGGTACTGAGCCAGCCTGGTCAGCTTCACCAGAGGCATGAGGTAGATGACCTCTTTGCGGTTCACCAAATCCTCCAGGTGCTGGTGAATGTGCTGGCATAGGTCAAAGGCCTCTGAGTAGACCCGCATGTAGTTCCACTCCAGAGGGATGTACTTGCCAGTGAGCGCTTGCCACATTTCCTCAGCAATCTGCCAGGCATCCAGGTTGAAAGGTGCTGGCGGGTCACGCTTGATAGGCTTTGAGCCGTTCAACTCCAGGGCTGGCCGCATCACATACACCTCTCTAAGGTGCTGTAGGGCCTCTGGAGCGTTCTGGAGAGCCCATCTGAGGTTGCTGTAGCAGTTGTTACACAAATAGCCGTTATTGGCCTCTACAGCCTCTCCCCTGATGTTGCATCCAGTAACGCAATACTTCATGGCTTTACGGTCTCCCCGTGAATACGCTTTGATAAACCATCTAGCTCATTCATCCTGAATCCGCTCCAGTGTTTGCTCTCGCACTCTACAACTGGGGCCTGGGTGTAGCCCAGTTCACGGACATGCTCCATGGCCTGTGGGTCCTGGCTCAGGTCCACGGTTTCATAGATAACGCCTTTGCGGTCCAGGTACTTTTTAGTGCTGTCGCACTGTACGCAACTGGGGAGGGTGTAGACAATAACCTTTTTCATTTCTCGCTCTCATCATTCATGTATTCAATAAAGTCTGCCAGGTATAGGTAATCGCCTACCAATCCCTCATGCCGTGTTAGGGCAATTCTCTGGGCAATCCTTATGGCTCTCTCTTTTTCCTGGCGGGCTGGAACCCCTCCCAGGCGGGCAATCTCATCATTCAGATAAAACACCGCCTTTTCCAGGTCCTGAATTGCGCTCCCTTTGAGCCCTGCTCTCCAGATGTACTTGATTGCGTTGCCCAGGTTGAAATTCATGTGGCGGGTGACCTGGATGGCCTCCACGCCTGAGGGGTGAGCCGTGTAGTGCGCTGGGTGGTTTACTGGGTCAGTCATTGTGCTTACCTTTACTGAGAATGTAAATGTTGAAAGCTAACAACACAATCATTGTGCTCTGCACTATGTCCAGAATGTTTTGTGGGCTCACTTTTGCTCCCCTTTGATTAGTTCAATGGCGTACTCATAGCTGGCGGCTGAGCAATCCTCTGGGTAGCATCCATGCTTACATAGCTCATCATGCACTGCCAGCGGCTCCAGTAGCTTGATTATGCGTAGTTGCTCATCTCGCATCCCGCCCAGGTGGGCTAGGTCCAGTAGGCCATTGAGATTCTCTTTGAGTAGCATGAGGGCTTTTTCAGCCTCAATCTCAAAGTCTCTATCAGTCATCATGGCTAATCCTTTACCATCTCATAAAGCAAGCCCAGCTTTACCTGGACAGCGGCATGTTCTCTGGAGCCCTCAGTGCCGTTCTGGCGGGCCAGGTTGTTGGTGGTCTGGAGCTCACTGAGGATAATCCTCAGGACCCTCTCACGCTCAGCGGCCTGGGCCCTACGCATACCATCCATGTAGTGCTCAGCGGCGGTGTCAAATGAGACATTAGCGAGTGACATCTGCAACCACCTCTCTTGCCTTTTCATAGCCAGCCAGCTGGGCCTTGGTTAGGTCCAGGTCCTGGCGCAACTGTAGCTGTACCCTTACCCTGGCTCCCTGGATTCTCATGCCCTCACTGACACCCATCCGAAATGCCTCATCTAGCTCATACTCAAATAGCTTGTCAGCAATCCAATACTTGATTTCCCTAAACATTTTTGTTGAACCTTTCCTGGTTGACCCAATCACGGCCAGCATCTCCACCCCAGAGGTCCCAGGCAACCCGCCATGGTGTTGGCTTGCCCTCTTTGACCTCCCACTTGGTTGAGCGGTAGTTGCCGTGCCTGGCAAAGAATGAGCGCATCCGCTGAATGGTCTCATCACTGATGTTCTCGCCCTTGGCTAGTTGGTTTGCCCTGGCTAGGCCCACTCTGGTGAGGTTATCCCCTCCAAAGCCAGCCTCTACCCAGGTCAGTGCTCTCTTTGCGGCGTTTTGTGCGCCGTTTGGTGCTATTGGCATTTTCTGTCCTCCCTAAAATGCAATGTAGGTGTCCCAGAACATGGTCACGAATGGCCATGCCCAGCGAATGATGGTGCGGTGTAGGTCTCCAGCTAGTACTGCTACGCCTAGGACCATGAGGGTGGCCACTAGGGCCGCCCTACGGGTTTCAATGGTTGTCATGTTCTGTCCTCTTGCCTTATGCGATTTCGATTAGAAATGATGACTTGGTAACCTGGGTTAGCTTGTAGCCCTGGGCGGTAGCAAACTCAACAAACTGAGCAAGCTGGGCCAGGTTGCCCTCAGGGTTCATGCCTCTGTACCAGTCCCAGTAGCCAATAGCAATGCCGTTGTTGACCTTTTCTGCATAGATGCCCTTGGAGCGGATGTTGCTGTGGCGTACTCCCTTGCCAGAATACCTGTGGCTCTTGTCCTGAATTGGGGCCTTGCTAATAAGGCCTACAACTGTCTGAATCTTTAGCTCTGTCATTTTGGGTCCTTTCGGGTCCTGTTTCCTCAGGGCGTTTCCCTGATGTATTTATTATTGCACAACTCTGCACAACATTGTCAACTATTTTTTTCTGGCGTGTCTACTGGTGGCATCCACAGGTACAGGATGGCTTGATTGATTCCTTTAGGGCTTTGAGCTTTGCTTTTGCCTGGCGGGCTTCAACCAGGTATTCATAAGCATCCCTGGCCAGCTCCAGAATGTCCTCAGCGCAATTGCTGGGGTCATCCTGGGTCAGCACGGCAATCTCAGCCAGGGCATCTTTCCTGTCCTGAATGGCGGCCTCAATTAGGGCTTTTAGGTTTGCTATCTCTTGCTCTAGTGTCATTTTGTGTCCTCTCCAGGGAGCGGCCTAAGCCGCTACCCCCTCCCATCCGAAATCAGCGCACTTGTAGGTCCTGACATTGCCATTGCCATCATTGATAGTGATGGTGTCATTGACAGACAGAGCGGTGTGGGTCCTGTCAGCTGGCAGTCTGTTCGCAATGTAGGTGTCCCAAAAGTGACCCTGGTAAAGGTTGGTCTCTTTGTATAGCTGTTCGCATAGCTCAATGTCTGAGTTGTAAAAAGTTACAGCCCAGAAATTCATGCTGGTGGTCTGCTCTGGGTTTCTCATGCTTGCCCAGGTGATGGTGATGTTTTGCATTAGCTCTGTTGCGGTGTAGCTGGTCATTTTGTTTGCCTTTCGGTTTCCGTTACTCAGACCTTTTGGCCTGATGAGTCCATTATGGCACCCTTTTTATTTTGAGTGCAAGTTTTTATGAAATTATTTTTTGGGCGTGTCTAGCCCAGCTTGTAGGCCTCCAGGACCACAAACCCACAGCGTGAACCGCCAAGGCTCTTAGCCTTAGCCAAGGCGGCATCATGGGTCTTGTGCCATGAGACCACGGCCCACACCTCAGCCTCATCATCAAAGTGAGCAATTTTGGCAAGGTTGCGCTCACCAATAGCGGCGGTAGCCCTAGCCTCAGCAAATTGGGTGTCAAATACCCAATCACCAGTCTGGTACTCAGGCTTTTGTAGCCTAAGCTCTAGTAGCTTTACGGCATCAGCCTGGCGCTGGTACTCAGCCCGTAGAATCCTGGCAGGGGTGGACTTTGCCACAGCGTGGGTCTTGCCCTCGCCAGCGGTGGTAAGGGTCTGTGAGTCAATGGTGACAGCGGTGATGGTCTTGGTCATTTTGGTGGCCTTTCGGGTCCTGGGTCATCAAGCCATCTGGCCTGACCCCTCCATTATGACATGGTTTTTACAAACCGTGCAAGTTTTTTACAAATAATTTTCTGGCGTGTCGGATGGTGCCTTGTAAAAGTGCCATGGGGCTTTGGCTAGGTCTACCTGGCAATAAACGCCAATTTCCCAATCCTCGCCATAAACCTTTTGGGCCTCCCACTGGACAATCAGAGAGTCATCCTGGAGCAATGGGTTGCCATCACAGTATTTGGGGAGGGAGATGGAATCACCCAGGGACCTCTGGAGCTTGTCCAAATCGGGGGTCACGCTGGGCCAGGGGCGCTTCACGGTCTTAGGCCGTGGCATGTAAAAAGTGGCCCGCACAATCACGGGCTCTGTAAAGGGGGTTAGGTTGCCAGTGTCATTCATCATGTCAATGACAGCCTGGCCCACAGCTTTGCGGAATGGCTCTAGCTTTTTGCTGGCCTCAATGAATCTGCCACCAGAGGCGGCATTTCCTCCCACATAGCGTTTTGAGCCCTGGGGGGCAGGTTCAACACCCGCCACCCAGAACTCAGCGGCCTCTCTAGTCATCATCCCTGGTCATTTGTACACCAGCAATGATGGCGGCCAGAAACATCCAGGATGAGAGGACCCACCCCAGAATCTTTAGCCAATAGGTGGTGGCATCTGTGGCAAGCAAGCCCAGCGCAACACCAAAGACTAGAGAGTAGATTACGGCCACCATTAGAAAGGGGTTTCCTCTGACAGCTTTTCAATCTGTGGGTTGTTGACATTTACCTGGGCATAGTGAACCAGGCCACTGTCACCCTCAAACTTGTCAACCTTGACCGATAGATTGCCCAGGACATTGATTGTCTGGCCTACCTGGTAACCAGCTGGGTCAGTCCAAACAGTGAACTTTTCCTTTCGCTGGTTGCCCTCACGGTCCGTGAAACTAGTGCTAACCGCTAATCCCTTGTCGGAAATAATGCGGTCAATTGTTGCTCCATCGATTTTTATCTTTGCCATTACGGCCTCTCTTTTATTCCAGTGCCATCCATTGCGGCTGGCGTTTCTACTCTAGCGCATCCACCATTGAATACCAGGTGAATCTCTCCAGTGAATCCGTGGCGGTTTTTTGCCACATCAATCACAAACTGATTAGCCTCAAACTCAGCATCATTCGGACCACGGTGCCTGGATAGCAACATGACCACATCCGCATCCTGTTCAATGGCTCCAGAATCTCTCAGGTCACTGAGCTGGGGCATCTTGTCAGTGCGGGCCTCTGAGTTTCGGTTTAGCTGAGCCAGGGCGATTACAGGCACCTCAAAGTCTCTGGCCATGGTCTTTAGCTCCACGCTGAAATCACTAATGGACTCATAGCGTTTCCTGCCTGGCACGGTGTCACGGATGAGGCCCAGGTAGTCAATGACAATCGCCTTTAGTCCACCGTTTTGCTGGAGGGTGCGGGCGTGAGCTCTGATGTCATTGATTGTCTGGCCGCCCTTATCAATGATGGCCAGGCTGGACTTGCTCAGCTCATCCTTGCCCTTGGCCAGCTGGGTCCAGTCATACTTGTCCAGCTTGCCCTTTTCAATGTTGCCCAGGTAAACGCTGGAGGTCATGGCATAGAGGCGATTCATTAGCTCTGCCTTGCTCATCTCCAGGCTGTGGAATGAGACTGGGCCAAGCTTGCTCAGCTCATAGGCCACCTGCAAACCAACTACGGTCTTACCTACACCTGGGCGGGCTCCAATGACATACATGGCACCAGGGCGGAATCCCTGAATGGCCTCATTCAGCTTTGGCCAGGGTGAGCGCATAAAGACCCTAGGGGTGCTCAGGGTGTCCAGGTGACCTAGGGCTAGGTTGCTGATGTACTCAATGTGGCCCTGGCTGGAGCGCTCTGCTAGTTGCCCTAGCTCTCGCCTGGCGCTGTCAATCACGGCCTCAGTATTTTCGTTGTTTTGTAGGGCGGCCTGAATACGCTGGGCTGAGTAGCTGAGCTCTCGCTTGATAGCCGCATCTCTCACAGCCGTTGCGTAGTAAGAAACGCTCTGCCATGAGGGTACTTGGCTCTGCCAGTCCCAAACATCTGTCATGTGCTGTGGGAATCTGGCGCTAATGGTCACTGGGTCAATTGGCTCACTTGCCCGCCGCATCTCGCTCATGGCCTGGTAGACCTTTGCCAGCTTTGGGTCATTGAACTCTGATGGAGCCAAGTTGACCTCATCAAGTGCCTGGCCGTTGCTCAGTAGCACGGCACCAATTACGGCGATTTCTGGATTCATTGTTAGTCCTCTCTGATTCTCAGAATACTCTACGCTTTGGGGATTCTACATCCTTTGGCTTTTGCCATTCAGCGGCTTTCCTAATCCAGTTACGGTAGGCGGCCTCCCAATCCTTTTTCACGGCGTTTTTAGTAGCCGCATGCCAGTAGTCCACAAATTTGTGAGTCTCCAGCTTTAGGTCAATCCAGGTGAAATGCTCAGCCATGATTCTCATTGATTCTGGTGATGGTTTCCAGTCTTTGGGGAGGCGGGTAGCACCCTTGGTGCTCCCCTCTAGGTTCTTATTAGGTTCTTTATTAGGTTCTGGTGAAACGGGCTTCACCCCTGAATGACTCCAGATTTCACCCCTGGTGACTCCAGATTTCACCCCTGATGCTCCAGATTTCACCCCTGTGTCATGTTGCAAACTGCCATCACATTCCTCTGGGCACTGCACCAAAATCCAGTAGCGGTTGGTCTTGTATTGGGTACCGAATCCGCCCTGCTCATCAATGCGAATCTCACCCAGAGCCTCTAGCTCCCTGATAATTTGTTGCACCCTACGCTCTGACACTCTGGCGTACTTTGCCAGGGTGGAGATGGCTGGCCAGGCACCCGCATCTGAGTGGTGGTTAGCGATTCCCCACATGACCAGTTTTGCGGTGCCCTCAGCCTGAGAGTGGTGCAATACGGCGGTTGTAGCTTCAATGCTCATAGTGTCACCTGAGCTTTATTTTGCGGCATGTCTTGTCCTATTTCTTTTGTTGCGGGTTACTAGCATAAACCCTAGTAGTTACCCCTTGCGAATGTTGGTTGCTCCAACGGGCCCCCTGGTTCTAGTCCTCCCAGGGGGTTTCTCTTTTCTCAAACTTGTCATCTAGCAAGTACCAGACACCCTCCCAGCTATCAAAGACTGGGGTTGTCAATGGGTCCTGGCCCTGTCGCAATTTCCACCCAAACCTCTGAGCGGTCACTGAGGCGGTCTCTGAGGCCTCCATGGCCCCATTGAACTCACTACACATGACAATGACATTAGAGGCGGCAGAACGGCTTACAGAGCCTCCCATGCCCCTATTGCGGCGGTGCTGTGGTACCAGGGTGTCACCATCATCTCCACAATGGAGGCAATGGCCATCCCTAGCCAGGTAACGCTGAAACTCTTTTTTAGTCACAGTCCTGACAGTCTTTTTCACAGACCTCACAGCGGCCATCGCACTCAGCGCAATAAAAATTCTCATCCATGCGGGTCTGAGCGATTGAGTAAGCCACTAGGTGCCTAAGTAGCTGGCGCTCTAGGCGGCGGCGCTTCCATTCTGTAAACCACTTCATCTGGTGGTCCTCCATTCCATTTCAATCAGTTTGCCAGCGGCCATTACGGCCATCATGGACTCACTGAGATGCTTGATTTTTGCTTTTACACGGTTGAGCTCCACCTTGGCCAGGTCAGCCTGAAATCTGGCATCACTGGACTTTAGTTTTGCTATGGCCTGGCGGTCAACTACAGTGCCCTGGGCTTTGAGTAACTCTGAGGCCTCAATTTTCTCTGCCTCTGAGGATAGCTCCACCCATTTGCGCTCAGCCTCTGCCAAGATGTCTACGCCCCGCTCACTCTGGAGGCGTATCTGGTTCAACTCTTTTATTACTTGGCCTGGTGTCTCCATTTATTTCCTCTCTGAGAATCTGGCCCAAACGCCTTAGCTCACCGTATTCCCGTAGGCCCTCATCTTGCCTACCAGTGTTGTAAAGCATTTGGACCAGCTCCCGCTTTTCAGTCATTGCGGCAACCAGAATCTGTCTACTCTGTAAATCCATCAGACAGGGCCGTAATTGCATCTAGGGTGGACTTAGGCGCACCGTTTTGGCGGGCCTCATTGTAGATAGTCCGTAGGGTTTCCAGGCTGTCTGCCTTACCTGCCTCAGCGATAAAGTCTCTGACCTCTGGCTGGCGGTTACGCACTTCCTCTTGGCTGGCTACACCTTTGCGGGTGTCTACAGCTAGAGCGGCAACCATGGCACGGCCCCAGGCGGCGGTCTCAGCATTTTGTACCTCACTATCCCTGGTGAACCTGGTAGGTCCTGGCACGGGCTCCCATGCGGTACCAATGCCTGGCACTGGGTCATCTGGTGAGCGGTAAGCGGCGGCGGTGTAAACCACCCAATCCTTACCCCCAAAGTCAGAGAGAAAATCTAGCTTTACCTGGACCAATGAGCCCTCAGGGTACTTCTCTCTAAACTCAACAATCCTGGAGGCTACATCTATGTAGTCCAGCGGGCCCTTGTAATCGCTCACTGGATTACCTCCCAGGTTGCCTTGTCATCTAGGTCAATCCACCAGTCCAGGTGGCGCACCTGCACCGCAATCTGGTCTCTGTCTCGCCAGCCCTCACGGATTGCCGTAATGGTGCCCACAATGTACACGGGCTGGTCATCGTTACCCAGCTTGATGTCAATAACATCGCCTAAAGATGGCATGTTAGTCCTCATTTCTTGATTACTAAAAACGGCTGTCCAGACCCTCTGGACTGCCTACTAAACGCCCATTGGCCATCTACCAATCCACGCTTAGCATTACCCATCATAGCCATAACCTGGCTCTTTAGTTTCATGGCGGCCTCTTTTGCTTTGGCCTCCACTTCCAAGGCTACCTGTAGGTCCTGCCCTACAGCGCCAAGCTCTACCTCAGAATCCCAGATGTCTGGGTTCATGGTTCTCACGGATGTGTAAGTTGACTCAGAGCCATCCCACTTTGGCGGAATGTCATGCTCACAGTGGCGTAGGAAATTTTCCACTAGCTCAATGTCAGCCTTTTGCTGGAATAGGTCAGCCTCTACCTCGTACTCACGGTAGTCAGAGCCGCCAATGAGCACGGCAACATAAGCCTTGGAAAGACCCAGGCAACTCATGTACCACTGGACCTGGGTGAGGTAGTAAAGCGGCACCCCACTCTCCCAGTCATCTGGGAATCTAGCGGTCTTGATTTCAATGATAGACATGGTGCCATCCTTTGCCAGGGCGATGCCATCTGGGTTAGCAATCTGGTAGGGCAGGGTCTCGCTCTGCCAGGTGCCTACCTCACGGATTACCTCTAGCTCTGGGTGGTTGTCTGCAAACTTGTCCAGCACCACAGCCTCTAGGCGGCGGCCCCATTCCATGGCAGGTGAGTCAGAAACATTGCTATCAATCTTGCCTGTGAACTTGGCCCAGGCCGTATAGGCGGATTCCCATTTATTGAGTCCACAGATTGTAGAAACCATTGAACCGCCAATGGCGTTAGCCCTGAGCATGTGCCACTCAGGGGAGTTGGAGGCGTAGTTACCAAGGCATCTAGCGGCCCTGATTTGCGTTAGCGCTTTGTGTTGTGTCATACTCTTGACTCTACATGAGAGGACTGACATTTTGCTTTATTTGAGAAAAGATGGCATCTGGGAAATCCAGTGCCAGGGGTGCAAGACCCTACTAACCGAACAGATTACAAACCCAATGCCTGAGACCAGCGGGGATGCCATGTTCAAAGCATGGAGCGCTGGCTGGACTATTCGCCCAGGCGTTACTAAGTGCCCAGGATGTGCAAATGTTCAAAAGTAAGTACGCCGCTCAGCTATGGCGTGAGCTAATGGATGCCACTAAAACTGCTCCATCTATTCCCCCTTGCCAAACCTCTGACCCAGATGCCTGGTTTCCAGAGCAATCGCATACGGACCCGTACGCAAACACCCAGTCCTACTACCTGGCCAAGAAACTATGTGACCAGTGCCCAGTGAAAGCTCAGTGCCTGGCATACGCCCTAGCCAATGAGGAAGAATTTGGCATGTGGGGTGGCACTACGCCTAGACAGCGCCAGGCCATGCGAGACCGTAGAGCGGCAGGTAGGCCAAGGAAACAGGCATAAAAAAATAGCCCCCCAGCATTTAGCCAGGGGGCATTTTTTATTTCTGTGGGTTACAGGCGGTCCTCAGTAATGTCTGGGTCCTCATCCTGGTAACGGGCGGCATCCTCAAAATCAAAGTCACCATCCTGCTCTACCTTTAGAGCATCTTGGACATTCTCATTGTCGCTCTTTGCTACAGCGGCACGGAAAGCATTTACCACAGCGGCATCAGCCAGCTCACCAGTCCAGGCTAGTGAGACACCAATGTAGGTCAACACGCCCGCAAAGGCGGTACCAACACCGATTAGGGAGCCCATGACCCAATTGCCATCGGTCACAATCGCACCTACACCAGTGCCAGCAAAAAAGGTGGCTAGGAATAGGCCAATTGAGTGCCTAAGGATGAGCCATAGTTTGGCCATTGCGTTTTTCATTTGAACACCTCTCCACAGTGTTTGCACTCATGTTGGTGAGCGCTGGCCTCAGGCTTTGGAGCCTTAGGGGCCTTGGATTGATTAGTGATGAATTTGTAAAGGTCAAAGACCTGGCCTGACCAGGCCCCAGTGAGGGTGTCTGATAGACAGCTATGACTGTGAGCGCCAGATGAGGCTGAGCCAGTGGAGCCTACTTTGACATCCTTGGCGATTACCTTGCCAGCAAACACCTTGGAGCCTACGGAAACGCTAAACGGGTTCTCATGGTCACCAGTGCACTTATCTCCATGCTTTGGGCAAGCTAGGTGGTGGTGAGACACATACCAGGTCTTGCCATCTACCCAGCCAGTGTAGACAATGCCCCAGCCCATGATGTTTGACCACTTGATTAGCTTGATGGTGCCATCAGTGACCGCTGGGTGAGCTACACGCCCTGGAGCCCAGTCAGTGCCACGGTGAGGGTTAGATGGAGCGCCCTTGAATTTCCTTACCTTGCCAAAGTGGCCAGTAATGGTTGAATCTGGGAAAGGGGTAATCCATTTAGCCAAGGCGTACCACCTGGCCGCCAGTGACCTGGCCATTTAGCTTGAATAGCAACTGGGCGTACTCATTGCGGGTCCAGCCCTCTGGGAGGTACATGGCCGCAACTGTCTGGAGATTCTCGCCATCCTGGAGGGTGTGCTGAGTAGGCTTAGGGGCCTCTACGGGGCGCTCAAACTCAGTGCCCTCTTGCACAATGCCATCATTATCAGCATCTACCGCCTGAGGCACATAGGTTTTTGGCTTATAGGTTTTCTTAGTTGCCATTTTCTTTCCTTAGATTATTTGACAGCCTGAGACACCAATGCCACTACCAGGGCGGTGGTAGCGGCACTAGCTAAGGCTGTGACCCATGCTGTTTGCCAGCGGGCTCTCTCCAGCTCTCTAATGCGGTCCTCATGGTCTTGCACCATCTTGATGGTTGCCTTGATTTCCGCCATGTCCTGGACAATGGACCAGAGTAGCTGTGACTGAGTACTTTTTTGAGTTACAGTCTGGTCAGACATTATGCGCCCGTAATTGCGGCAATCTCATCAGCGGTTAGGCCTAGAGCCTCTAGCTTTGCGTTAGCACTAGCCTTAGCCTCTAGCTTTGCCTGAGCCTCTGCCTCACGCTGAGCCTGTTCTGCCTCTGCCTGGAGGCGCATAGCTTCACGCTCTGCCAATTCCTCTGGGGTTAGCGGCACAATCTGGCGCTCACCTGTCGCACAATCAATGATTAGCTTGGTAACAACTTCACTCATTTTTATTTCTCTCTCTCTTAGCTAACTGTGGTAACGCCATCTGAGCCCTTTGTAATGCCATACAAGGTTGCCGAGCAATACTGAACTAGATTGCCAGCTGCTCCTAGCTCTGAATTTAGGCTAATAAATCCCAGAGATGTGATAGCAGTTGAGCTGTTATAAAGTGCTGCTTGAAGGGTCTGATAAGCGGTAGTCGAATTGTTTTCACTAACGCAATCCACGCTTATTGACT
>JACCDV010614443.1_pt1 | contig 32144 bp, 32 predicted proteins | sample 7446131 | NCBI WGS metagenome assembly JACCDV01 (sample SAMN15323448, study PRJNA562643) | freshwater metagenome | isolation source: river surface water | place: USA:Blue River Watershed | collected 2017-08-17 | reverse complement strand
AACCCAACAGGTACTGGCCGTAACCGTTCTTGGCTAGTGGTGCTGCCAGCCTTTGCAAAGTTGCGGCATCAATCCACCCTTGGCCATAGGCAATCTCTTCGGGGCAAGCCACCATCAAACCTTGGCGTTTTTGCAGCGTGCCAATAAAACTGGCCGCCTCTAGCAAGCTGTCATGCGTGCCCGTGTCTAACCACGCATAGCCACGGCCCATGATTTCTACATTCAACTGGCCGAGCTCTAAATAGCGTTTGTTGACATCGGTAATTTCTAGCTCGCCGCGATGCGATGGCTTCACGTCGGCTGCAATGTCACACACTTGTTGGTCATAAAAATACAAGCCCGTTACCGCGTAGTTGCTCTTAGGCTTGGCGGGTTTTTCTTCAATACTCAGAGCCTTGAACGCGCCATCAAACTCCACCACGCCATAGCGCTCAGGGTCGTGCACGTGATAGGCAAACACACTGGCTCCGCTGGGGCGCTCGTTGGCACTGTGCAGCTGCTTGACCAAGTCATGGCCATAAAAAATGTTGTCACCCAGCACCAACGCGCTGGGGTGATCGGCCACAAAGTCTTTACCAATGATGAACGCTTGTGCCAGGCCATCGGGGCTTGGCTGCACTGCGTATTGAATGTTCATGCCCCACTGGCTGCCATCGCCCAACAGCTCGGCAAAGCGCGGTGTGTCTTGGGGTGTGGAAATGACCAACACCTCGCTAATGCCGCTGAGCATCAGCGTGGTGAGGGGGTAGTAAATCATGGGCTTGTCGTACACAGGCATGAGCTGTTTGCTCACCGCCTGCGTGACGGGGTATAGGCGCGTGCCCGAGCCACCTGCGAGGATGATGCCTTTGCGTTGTTGGGTCATTGCTATTCTTCTTTAGAGTATTTCAGTCAACATTCGGTCTACGCCCTGTTGCCATGGCGGCAACACCAAGCCAAATGCATCCTGTAGTTTATGTGTGCACAAGCGCGAGTTAAGTGGACGCGTGGCTGGCGTAGGAAATGCGCTGGTTAGCACTGGGGCAATGTCGGTCACTTTCCAGTCAAGCTCTGGCTTTGTGGCCTTTGCCTTTTCAATTACATAGCTGGCATAACCATGCCAAGTCGTTTCGCCCGAGGCCACCAAGTGGTACACACCACTTAAAGAAAGATTTTGCGTAAGCGATACACGGCGCATAGCATGAGCCGTGACGTCGGCAATCAGGTCTGCGCCAGTGGGGGCTCCATATTGGTCGTTGATGACTGTGAGCTTTTCGCGCTCTTGCGCCAAGCGCAGCATGGTTTTGGCAAAGTTGCCGCCACGGGCGGCGTACACCCAGCTGGTACGGAAAATCAAATACTTGCAGCCACTGGCAGCTATTGCCTTCTCGCCATCCAGCTTGGTTTGGCCATACACGCTCAGCGGGCCTGTGCCCTCGCCCTCTTGCCTAGCGTGGCTGCCACTGCCGTCAAAGACATAGTCGGTGGAGTAATGGACTAGCCATGCGCCCACTTGGGCTGCGGCTTGCGCCAGTGCAGCCGGGGCATCAGCGTTCAGCAGCTTGGCCAACTCGGGTTCAGCCTCTGCCTTGTCTACAGCCGTGTGTGCGGCGGCATTGACTATGAAATCTGGCTTGTAGGCCAGCACGGTTTGCGCCAGTTGCTTGGATTGAGACAAATCACCACAGTGACTGATGCTGTGGCGGTCTAGAGCCAACACTTTGCCCAAGGGGGCCAAGCTGCGTTGAAGCTCCCAGCCTACTTGGCCGTTTTTACCTAACAGCAAAATTTTTAGCATAGGCTTGTCTTGTATGCGATGAGGCTTAAGCCCCGTACTGCTTGCCAACCCACTGGCGGTAAGCACCACTAGTGACGCCCTCCACCCACGCTTGGTTATCTAAGTACCACCGCACAGTTTTGCGAATACCCGTCTCAAATGTTTCTTGGGGCTTCCAGCCTAGCTCGCGCTCAATCTTGCGTGCATCAATGGCATAGCGACGGTCGTGTCCAGGGCGGTCTTTAACAAAGGTGATTTGTGTGGCATAGCTTTGCCCGTCTGCACGAGGCTTTAGCTCGTCTAGCACCGCACATAATGCGTGCACCACTTCAAGGTTGGTTTTTTCGTTCCAACCACCAATGTTGTAAGTCTCGCCCACTTTGCCAGCTTCTAACACACGAGCAATAGCGCGGCAGTGGTCTTCGACATACAGCCAATCGCGCACTTGCTGACCATCGCCATAAATGGGCAATGGCTTGCCAGCTAATGCGTTCAGCAACACCAAAGGAATCAGCTTCTCGGGGAAGTGATACGGCCCATAATTGTTGCTGCAATTGGTGGTGAGCACAGGCAAGCCATAGGTGTGATGCCAAGCACGGACCAAATGATCGCTAGCAGCCTTGCTGGCGGAGTAGGGACTGTTAGGCTCATAGTTCTTCGTCTCAGCAAACGCAGGATCATTGGGAGACAACGTGCCATACACCTCGTCGGTCGACACATGTAAAAAGCGGAAAGCCTCTTTGTCTACTGTGGGCAGGTCTTGCCAGTAGGCGCGCACACTTTCTAGTAGATTGAAAGTGCCCAACACATTAGTCTGAATGAAGTCGCCAGGGCCATGAATAGAGCGGTCGACATGGCTTTCTGCAGCGAAGTTCAAAACTGCGCGGGGCTTGTGCTCACTCAACAGACTAGACACCAAGGCTCGGTCACCAATGTCACCCTTCACAAAGATATGACGCTTGTCACCTTCAAGGCTTTTCAGATTTTCTAAGTTACCTGCGTAGGTGAGCTTGTCTAAATTGATCACAGTTTCGTTCGACGACGATAACCATGTATGAACGAAATTGCTGCCAATAAAGCCGGCGCAGCCAGTCACAAGAATAGTCATACTGTTATTGTAGTTATTACAAGTAGAGGGATTGGCGTGATAACGCCCCATATCGAGTCACTTCTCTCACGACACGCCGCCAACCCCTTACAGGGAGTTCGTTTCGCAAAACTGGTCTTTAAACGCAAATGCATCTCATTATTGTATTTACACATCTCGCCTGCTCAAGCCAAAATGAGACATGGCTGACAAGATCACCTCTCTTCGCAAATCCCATAAATCCAGCGAAACCGAATACACCTCGACTGGCCCTACGACTGTCGACGGTAAAGAGCGGTCTTCTCAGAACGCAGTCATACACGGCGCCACATCGCCTAGGTTATTAACCGATGCTGAGAAAAAGACATATGCAACTTTTCTGTCTGAGCTGCAAGCCGAGTACACAAGTAAGAACCCACTTGTTCGCATGCAGCTTGAGCGTATCGCACGACTCAAAGTCCAACTCGATCGAGTTCAGGATGTCATTGATGCCACTTTTGAGACCGAGCGTCGCTCGAAACCTAACTTTGAACGAGCATCGGACATCTTAAAACTTACCGAATCAGAACGCTCTCAAATGGCGCGTTGGTTGATCGAGAGGATGCGAGGCGAAAAGCCCGAAGGCCTTGTCGATCAAGAGCTCTTTACTGTTAGCCTGGAACTATCTGAAATCGATGAGTACGGTTTATTAACAACTCACGAGGATATTGAGCTTTATTTACCCTCTTTTTGCAAATACATCATCGACCAAGCAACCGATCGCAATCAGACACTTGGAGACTACCTGTCGACACGCCAAATTGATCTGGCCAAATTCGAAGATCCGCCTAAGGGGAAAAAACTACCCGACCCAAGCAAGCTTACTTTTAGAATTATTTTTCCTGACGCCCCAAAAGAACCTGAACCTCAACCCGAACTGCGTGATGTCAGCGTCAAGACACTTCAACTCAGCGCCGCTTGGTTTCGCGTAGAGACATGGGAGTTCATGAAGAAGATTTTCAGGATGCGCGAGATGAGTGCTTTAGCTGAGGTAACGCAAGAGGCTGCTTTGCCTGACCCAGAAAAGTTAGATCGGTTGATGCGTTATCAGACAACTATCAATCGGCAACTATCTTCCGCGATGGGAGAGTTACTTGAGTTGACTCGGCGCGGTTAAGCTGAATTTTTCGGATTGTTTAGCCTAACACCTGGCGCATCCTCCGGCGCTCCAATGAATTCCACGCCAGCTTGCTCTAAAGTCTTCTTTAGAGCGCTTAAGGTCTTCACGTTACTAGACGGCACCCCATCTGACAGTTCAATTCGTCGGACAGTTGCAACACCTACACCGGATTTAGCTGCTAGCTGATGTGCACTCCATCTGAGCAGTGCTCTAGCGGCTCTAATTTGACTGCTTGATATCATTATTTATATCTTAAATGATATTTTTAATATCATTAATGAGTTTTACATGTCGCATCTTACTGCCATCCAAAAACTTTCTGAGCTGCTGACTCACATTGACGGAGCTTACGCGCCCAACACAATTCGCGCCTACAAGGCCGACATGCTGGAATTTATTCAATATTGCGCCAATTCAAGCAAGTCATCCTTACCAGCAGATCCACTAACAATTTCAGATTTTTTGATGTCTACGTCTACAACAAACATCAAAAACTCAACCGTACGTAGAAAGGTGGCCTCCATAAGCGCAGTTCACAAGCTCTTGAGTTACGTCGATCCAACAAAGCATCCTGAGGTCAAAATAACCCTCAGAAAAATATCCCGACAACTTGGCAACAGGTTTGAGCAGGCCTATCCCGTAACCCGAGAGTTGCTAGAAAAGCTTTTGAACGTCTGCAAAGAAGACACGCGAGGCATTAGAAACAGGGCTCTGTTGCTGCTAGCTTATGACTCTATGCGCCGTAGGTCTGAGCTCATTTCACTCCGGATTGAGGATATCAACTGGCTCCCAAATGAAACTTGTTGCATCCTTCTGCGAAGAAGCAAGACGGATCAACAAGCAACGGGGAAATGGATTCACTTAACAAGCGAGACTACCTCAGCCCTCAAGCACTGGCTAGAGGTGAGCCAGCTTTCTGAAGGTTTCATTCTCAGAGGCATTACCCCATGCGGAAATATCACTTCTGCCCTTTGCGAAAGTCGAATTCCGCGTATTTATAAATCGCTCGCCAAGCGTGCCAACTTAAGTGAAGAGGTGATTTCCGGAATCAGTGGACATTCCATGCGCGTTGGTGGCGCTCAAGATCTTTTGAATCTTGGGGCTAGCCTTCCGCAAATTATGGCCAAAGGGGGCTGGTCAAAAACAGACACAGTCATGAGGTATGTGGAGAGAACTCCATCGAATTATTGGCAGCTTGGAGTACCAACAGCCCGTCTATGAAGCGGCATGACTGCCTTGATTTTCAATAGGCCCCTTTTCTTTGAAAAACCACCTTAATCGTTTTAAACAGTATCGCCACGTCGTACCACATTGACCAGTTCTTAACATACCAAGTGTCTAGGTACACGCGAGTGTCGTAATCTACTTCATTGCGGCCACTGACCTGCCAAAGACCTGTAATACCTGGGCGCACCATTAGAAAATAATCTACATCGCTCCCATATCGCGCAAGCTCCGCCTTTATAACCGGCCGTGGACCAACTAGACTCATCTCGCCACGAATCACATTAAACAGTTGGGGTAACTCGTCTAAGCTGGTTTGTCGCAAAAACTGGCCAATGCTTGTAATGCGTGGGTCATTGCGAAGCTTGAAATCACGCTCCCACTCCTCGCGAACACCAGGATCACTTGCCAACAAGAGGCGCAATTGCTCCTCAGAATCCACGCGCATGGTGCGGAACTTGAAACAAGCGAACTCCCTACCAGATAACCCTACACGCGTATGCGCAAAAATCGCTGGGCCGCCATCGCGGCGAATCAAGCAAGCCACATAAACAAAGGGCAAAGCTAAAAGCATCAGAAGCACCAGTGCGGCAGCTATGTCAAAGATTCGCTTGAGTAAACGGGAAGGCCAGTGCCGCAAGTTATTGCGCAACTTAAGCATGGCCACTTCATGCGAAAAAAAATACGAAATGTCAGTACCAAACAAAGGTACCCCACGCATTGCGGGGATCACACTCACGTCTTCAGCCCCGTAGTGAGCAAGCTTTCTTAATATTGCCTCGCGCAGCACGCTTTGTCCGGCCTCTAGCGCCACCACAAACTGCATACCCGGCACTTTGACCCAGTTTCTCAACACGTTTCCGTCATCTTGCAAAGTCCGGTACACATCCTGAAAATCTAAAATATCAAAACCAAGCGTTGGCTCGCTTCCCATTGCCTCCCCCGCTTCACGCGCATTAGGCCCATTGCCAATCACCAAAGTAGGACGTTGCCACAAGTGCAAGCGCCGCATGACTGCTCGCAAGGTATAGCGCGCTAATGGTAGCCAATAGGCCGTCAGTGGCCACACAAGCGCCCACCATAGACGCGACGAATTCCAGCGCGAAATACCAATTAGCGCCAAATCCAAAACTGCCAAAAGCAGCAGCACCCAAAGCACTTCCCCCAATTCGGTCCAATAAGGCTTGCGATCGCTGTAATGGCGATAACGAACCAAAAAAATTACCAGTCCCAAAATCACAATGCCCAACCAAGCCCCGTAACGGTGGGGATCTTGCGACACCAGCCATCGCTCATCGCGCTGACCTCCCCAGATCTGGGCAAGTACAGCCGCGAGCAAAGCGGCGATTACGAATGCGAACATATCGCCCAAAAGTAATGCCACTTTGGTCAGGCGGATTTGCAAATGGGTCATACCATGACGGTTTTCCGAAACAGTCAAATTCAATTTAATCAACTCCAGTAACCTTTGTGCATACTGCACCAGCGCTTTATGGTCAGCGGCAAAGCCGCCTCATGGCGGCCCAATTTGTATCCCGCCCACTTGGCAAAGGTACTAGCAATGGCAACAGGCAACCAGGCAGGCGCCTGCCGCCACACGTATGCCAGTTCCGAACAAACAAACCGTAAGCCCTCTCCTTTGGCTTCGCCAAAACTCTTCATCAGCCAAGGGTTTCGTGCGTGGAAAACGCCGGTGTCAAAGTATCGACAAAACTCCTTAGCTAGGGTGTAGTTATGTGAGTGATAAACACTTGCCTCAGGAACATACGCCAAGCGCTTTCCTCTCATAAGTAAGCGCGCTGCAACCGTCATATCCTCACCCAAAATTACGTCTGAAGGGAAACCACCCACAGAATGCAAGTCCTTCAAGCGATAAGCTGCGAATGAGTTAGAGAGAAAGCAAGTTTTGATCCCCAAACGCTCTTTATCAGCTAAGCTCAGTAACCGTGAAGTGCTGGGGTAATTAAAGACTCGTGCATGCGCAGCTAGTGGTGTAGCGTCGATATGGGGTAGTTGGCGGCCATAGGCACAGGCAACAGAGGGGTCGGCAAATGCCGACAGCAGCCTATAAACAGCATCATGAGTAGCCAATAATGCGTCTTGGGTCATGAAAACCACGACCTCTGTGCCATATGGAACATGCTGCAGAGCTATATTGCGCGTGCCGCCGTGATTAAATTCTGCAGCCGAGACGCGAATGATCCTACAAGCAGGCGTGGTGGCAAAGTCAGTTCCATCGTTCGAGGAAGAATCCACTACCAAAACGTTCACTTTTGGCAGCTGTAGTTGCACAGCTGCCACCCATTGGGGCCACAACGGACCAGGGTTCAAGGTGGGAACGATCAAGCAAACGGACATAACTAGCGAAACGCAAAGAATAAAACTGTAAGAGAATTAGAACATGCCTCAACAGCCAACCGTGCACATCCTGCTTGCCACCTACAACGGCGCCCGCTACTTACAAGAGCAGCTTGAGTCGATTGCTAGCCAAACCCACGGCGCCTGGACATTAACCGTAAGTGACGACGGATCTACTGACGATACGCTGGAAATTGTTCAACATTTTGCGACTCAAGTAGCTCAGCCAGTATCGGTTTTGCAAGGCCCTAGAAAAAAATCAGCAACAGCTAACTTTTTCCACTTGGTGGCGCAAGTACCAGAAGATAATTTCCAAGATCTTTACGCCTTTTGTGATCAAGACGATGTCTGGTACGCTAAAAAGCTAGAGAAAGCCGTTACCTGGCATGCGCAACACCCTAATCACAGCACTCGCTTGTACTGTGGGCGTACCCTGTACGTAAACGAACGACTAGAGCCAATTGGCCTCAGCCCAAGTATCAAATACCCGCCTAGTTTTGGCAATGCTCTGGTTCAAAACATTGCCAGCGGAAACACAATGGTGTTCAACCATGCTGTACTCATGGCTCAAAAAAAAATTCAATCTGCACACAGCGTATGGCACGACTGGACAACTTATATAGTGACCACTGCTCTCGGAGGTCTGGTCTGGTTCGACGTTGAACCATGTCTTTATTACAGACAACATGTAGACAATGTAATTGGATCTAACGATGGATTCAAAAGCCACATCAGGGATTTAAGACCACTACTTAAAGGACGCTTTAAACAATGGTCTGAAATGAATACCGAAGCACTTCAGGAAATTCAAAGCCTAATAATGAAAGAGCATTTAGAAACACTTTCAGAATTCAAATGCATGCGGACGGATCCATGTTTCATTAAAAGAATAACAACTTTTTATCATTCAAAGGTAAGACGGCAACTCTTTTTGTCTAATGCAAGATTAGCATTAGCTTTGGCACTCAAGCTGAGTTGATATTTACCTAAAAGCATATATATCTCCTTCTCTAAGAACGTCGGAGGACAATGGCATTCCGCAACTCCTAGAGTGCTTTCACAGCCGTCAGCATGGCAAGGGTACTTTATATTTAATTACTTATATTTTAATAGGCTTAAAAATTTATTTATAAATTTATATATTTTCTTCAACAAAATGTATTGAATGTAAACCACGAAAGCGGAAACCCCTAAGTATTTAATAACTTTTATATATTTTTCTCTTTCAAATACTTGATCCCCTTGCTTTGACAAACCCGCATTGCCGTATAACGTCAAACAATCATCAACGTAAACAAAAGGTAATTTTATTTTTTTCAGCTTCATATTCAAATCATAATCAGCCAAATATTTATACTTTAAATCAAAATTTAGCTCGCGAAAAATTAATACTGGATATAAAATTGCTTGCTGGCAAATATTTTTTCTAGCCAATTTAAACTTTGTAAATCGGCCATCGTATTTGGCCCCAGTATCACTATTAATTACATTCGCATATAGAACACAAGAAGCCGACTCATCTAAGTAATGGATTAGCTTATTAGGATTTATTAACAACTTGTCGTCAGCCCCCAAAAACAATACCCATTTGGTCTTTATTCTTTTTAACGCCTTATTAAAAGCGTCATATATTCCATTATCCTTTTCACTCACAAAATTTATTTCTAATGATTGAAGAATTTCTAGAGTTTTATCGGTTGATCCACCATCTTGTACCAATATCTCAACATCATTCTCACAACACAATCTTATTGATTTGATGCAATCTTCAATCAAAGCTTCGCAATTTAATGTTGCTATTACGATGGTTACTAAACTTTTCATTAATTAAATAAATTTAATTTTTGTTTTCTGTCAAATAAATTCAACATTAAATTATTTATCAAAAGACTATGCAAAAAAATTATCAATTCAATTAACTCTAGTCTTAACTAAAATCTCACCTCCATTTGGCAATTCAGCTTCACGATAGAAGCAAGGTTTTGCTACGCAGGCCCTCCCTTTATCTGAAACATGTGCAGCATAACCCTTTCGCTCCAGTACGAAACTCTTGTAGTTAGGTGAATCAATGGGAGTTGGCATACCACGAGGAGTGTTTTCTATACCAAATATAATAACATCAGGTCCACTCTCCCATTGAGTATAAGGCCCCCAAAACTCTTGGACAATGAATTTATCATTACTTTGAGGAAGAAACAGTGAAGGAGTAATCATGACGTGCAGCCGCCCCCATCAATCGCCGTCAGCTTCACCTGGAAACATCTCGATAATATGTGCAATTATGGGTTTTCCATCTATTTCATTAGTGGCTTAGGAGTTGCATAACCAGACCGGCGAAATCTCTCCCCAAACCCCGACATTGGAATTACAATTTGCATATCACTTTATCTAAAATTAATTCCTAAATACTCTTCAATTTTAGAGGCAGAGAAATCAAGCATTTCTGTGCTTAGTGAAGGCTGAACACCAATCCAAAATGTGTTATTCATTACAATATCAGTATTTTTCAAGTTGCCACTTACTCTGTAATTGACATCCGCCATATAAGGCTGTCGAGTTAAATTTCCTGCAAATAACAGACGTGTTCCAACCATGTTCTGATTCAGATAACTCAATAACTCCAATCGACCGACAGGAGAACTATCCTTCAAGGTAATGGGAAAGCCAAACCATGAGGGGTCAGCGTAATGAGTTGCTTTCGGCAAAACCAAATATTCCTCACAACTCAAAAGCCTTTCTGACAAATACGCAAAATTTCTCTTTCGCAACTTAACAAAATTTTCCAACTTATCCAATTGTGCAAGGCCACATGCCGCTTGCATATCAGTAATTTTTAAATTGTAACCCAAATGACTATAAGTGTATTTGTGATCATAACCTTCGGGCAACGCCCCTAGCTTCCAACAAAATCTTTTATTACATGTATTGTCTTTTCCAGGCGGGCAGTAGCAATCCCGGCCCCAATCTCGAAAGCTTTCTGCAATCTGTTTTAGCTCTGTGGAGTTGGTGAAAACTGCACCGCCTTCACCCATAGTGATATGGTGGGCGGGATAAAAACTTAATGTGCCAATGTCGCCAAAAGTTCCAACCAATTTCCCTTGATAGGTTGAGCCTAGCGCATCACAACAGTCCTCTATCAACCAAAGATTGTATTTTTTGCATATTTGTGTAACTATTTCGAGATTGTACGGGTTACCCAAAGTATGAGCAAGCATGATTGCTTTTGTTCGCGGAGATATTGCCGCCTCAATCAAATTAGGATCAATATTATAAGTCCCAAGTTCAACATCTACAAATACCGGAACCGCACCGAACTGAACAATTGGATTTACTGTAGTAGGAAAACCTGCGGCTACCCCAATTACTTCATCACCCACTTTAATAGCGCGACTGCCCAACTTTGGTGATGTCAGTGTGTTGAAAGCTACTAAATTCGCAGATGAGCCAGAATTAACTGTAATTAGATGTTTTACACCTAGATAGGAAGCAAGCTTTTGCTCAAATTCATCATTGAAGCGACCTGTCGTAAGCCAACCATCAAGTGATGCTTCAACCATGTACATTAGTTCTTTCGAGTCAATGTACTTTCCCGCAGGTGGCACAATACTTTTGCCCGGAACGAATTCTGCTGGCTTTAGCTCTATTGCTGCATACTCATCTACCAGTTTCGCTATTTGCGATCGGATTTCTTTTGCTTTTGCTTTTGTATCTTTATGATTCGAATTCATTTCTGACTTTCTTTTGATAAAAATCTATTTGCTCTAAGGTAATTTCGCGGGCATCATGACCTTTTTTGTATTTCATTACCCAATCTACGGTTAACCTTAAGGCGTCCTCAATTTTCAAAACAGGATTCCAATTAAGACGGCTGCGCACTTTTGAAATATCTAATTTTAGATAATTTGCCTCATGCGGATGATTGCGTTCATCACAAATCCATTCAGCCCCAGGCCAGAGTTTTTTAATCTCATCGACAATCCAACCGACGGACTTAGCGTCTTCCTCTTTAGGACCAAAATTCCATGCTTCCGCATAATCCGTACCAAATTCATAGAGTCTCTCTGCAAGCATAAAATAACCTCGCAGTGGCTCCATAACATGTTGCCAGGGTCTAATTGCATTAGGGCTACGTATATTTGCTTTTTTACCACTTAAAAACGCAGCAAGCACATCAGGAATCAACCGATCTTGCGCCCAATCTCCGCCGCCGATTACATTTCCCGCCCTTACGGTGGCCAAAGCCACACCATGTACATGGTAAAGTTTGGTTTCAAAAAAAGATGACCTATAGGCAGCAGTAACAAGCTCTGCACATCCTTTACTATTGCTGTAGGGATCGTAGCCACCCATCGGATCATTCTCCCGATATCCCCATAACCACTCTTTATTTTCATAGCACTTATCGGTAGTAATATTTACTACCACTTTGATACCACCAGTCGCTCGAACAGCCTCTAACAGATGAACTGTACCCATAACATTGGTCGAGTAGGTTTCAACGGGATTGAGATACGAGTAACGCACCAAGGGTTGCGCAGCCAAATGAATAATAATTTCAGGCTTTGCATCTCGCATTGCTCTTGTCAATTGTTCTAAATTACGAATATCACCGTGTATAGAGGTCATACCCTGCGCGGTATGCGCGACCTCGAAAAGACTTGGATTCGTTGGTGGATTTAGTGCATAGCCGGTTAACTCGGCCCCCATCGACTGTAGCCATAGAGACATCCAGCCACCTTTAAAACCAGTATGCCCTGTCATGAAAACGCGTTTACCTCGCCAGAAATTTTGATTCATCACCATATCTTCCAAGGGGCTTTATCAGCTTGCCACAAACTTTCAAGATATTGCTTGTCCCTAAGGGTGTCCATAGGCTGCCAAAATCCTTTATGCAAATATGAAGACAACTGCGAATCTCTAGCTAGACACTCCATAGGAGCACTTTCCCAGACAGTGGAATCACCCTCAATATAATCGATGACTTTGGGTGTCAAGACAAAAAAACCACCATTTATCCAGCCACCATCTCCATGAGGTTTCTCCTCAAAACTCTTAACACTTGAACCATTCAAATTTAAAGCACCAAATCTTCCAGGCGGCTGCACGCCAGTCAATGTAGCCATTCTCTTTTGCGAGCGATGAAATTCAATCAATTCTGCGATGTTTATGTCACCAACGCCGTCACCGTATGTTAAGCAAAAGTCATCGTCTCCTAGATACTGACGTATGCGCTTCAGTCGCCCCCCCGTCATGGTTGCGTCGCCGGTATCGACCAGAGTCACCCGCCAAGGCTCGGCATTATTTTGATGAGTTGTCATTTGATTTTTTGCCATGTCAAATGTTACGTCCGACATATGCAAAAAATAGTTTGCAAAGTACTCTTTTATGACGTAGCCTTTATAACCCAAGCACACAATAAAATCGTTAATGCCATATGTCGAATAAATTTTCATGATATGCCAAAGAATAGGACGGCCACCGATTTCAACCATCGGCTTCGGTCTCAACGAAGTTTCTTCAGCCAACCGAGTTCCTAAGCCCCCGGCAAGAATTACCGCTTTCATTTGTATATTTTCCTTTTCTAAAATTTATGAATGATTTATAGCAATTTTAATTTCTGTACAAAATCAATGTTTTTTATTTACCAAATTACACAAACAATGTGAGAAGCTTTTTAACGAAGTTACTCTGTAAATTTCTAAAATCAGAAATCCAAACGGATTTAATGCTTTCATCAGGCAACCAGTTGCACTCAATTGCTTTACGTAAATCCTGCGCAGCAAACTTCGGGATTGCCGAAATTTTAAGTACCAAACCGTTAGGTAACTCGTCACAAAAGCTTGACAAGTTTTCCGCCACAATTACTCCTCTAGCACAGACAATGCTTTTAACTAAGGCACCTTCAATGGGAGCGGACCAAAGCGAGGGGACTGCAACATACCTTGATTTTTTGATTTCCTCTTGTAATCCACTTTCCCATGAGCAAGGAATAAAAAAGCAGTTGCTGGATGCCTCGAACCCTTTCGGTCGCGCAAATGGAAACATGAAGCGCAACTCAGGGCAAAGAACAGCAAGCTTGACAATCCAAGATGCACCCTTGGCATCTAATGCATGGCCATGAAATAAAATATCCCAAGAATATTGACTAATAACTGAATCAACTAATGATTCATTTTTTTGGTCAAATACATCATCCCAATCCCGAGTCCACAAACCCACCACAGAAGGAAGCGAACTTAGTCCGAAATGCTTTTGAGCTAGTTCGGCTTGTCGTAAATTTTGTGCAGCAACCTTAACATGACCACTTCTCACTAGTTTCTGCAAACGGGGAGCAAAATTTATAGCATATTTATCGGCTCGTGGAAACGGTTTACAGTTGTTTTGCAAAATTTGATCAAAGCCAGATTTAAGACAACGAAGACAGGCAAAGCTCTCATTAGGCAAATGGTTATAACTAGATATACAGAAAAATGAGCTGTCCAACAAATAAATTAAAGGGGGCTCTTTTCTTGATTCGAGTAACCGAAGTGAAAGTTGGTAGCCCAAATTCTGTGGATGTAGCAACATTAATTGCATGTTTGGCCTGATCATCACACCGAATACACCAATCCAAAACCGCCAAGTTAGGATGGAAAAAAGCACTAGCTCTTGTAGTAAATGCTTATAAGCTCTTTGTTGCATCCACATTTTCACAAGCCACAGTGCGGGGCGTTCTGGCTTAGTAATTAACCGAATACTTCCACTACTTAATTCGCCAATACGCGATTTTAAGTGAGCAACAAAGCGTCCTGTTCCGCTATCACCTGCAGGAATACCAGAAATCACTACATAGGTATTAGACAAATAAAACTCCACGAATTATCTTTTGCCCAATCTGCACACCCTACTCATAATTCTTCGAAAAATGGAATTACTTACCAAGCTAGTGCTCAGCGGATCACTCACTAATCTTTTACGTCCATCATAAAAAGTTGCAAATCTTCTATTAATTTCCTCATCTATCAACAACCGCTCCGAATTTATATACGGAAATGATGACTGCATGTTTATTGAGACATCAAATTTACTTGTAGCACCACAATGGACGCCAGATCCATCATTACCAGTATTGCCTACAATTGAATAAGTAGGCCGAAGACAAAATGCATCATTTTTATAATGCGCGTAATCCCATCTAATTCCCCAAGAACTTATCTTGCCGTCCATCTGCAATTTAAGAATCTGGGACATATCATCACCACCACGATTAAAACGAGATATTTGAAAGGTATCCTTGGAAAATTCTTCATAATCATGCATATCCCAATCCGCCTTTTGCCATCGATTTAACCAAGTGGCCCAGCCCCATGTACAGCATCGGTATGATAGATACGAATCATCTACATACTCATCAGGGATTTCCAGAGGCGGGCTATAACCGCCAATTGAAAATACCTTCATAGAAGATTCATAAAATTCTAAAGATTCATTCATGTACTGGAGGAAAAATGGCGAAAATACTAAATCATCTTCGACCACAATTACTCGACCATATTTTTCAATTACAGCGCTTACTCCATTTATCACTGAAGTAGCAAGGCCAAGATTTTTATGATTTTTGTGCAGCGTTACACTTCGAAAACCTTCAATACTCTCGACTATCGAACGAACAGCTTCGACATCTCTTATTTCTTTTTCATTTCGCGCAGCATCTGCAAAGACAAAAAGATCTGATTTGTCACTTAAAGTATTTTTCTTTAGTGATTCAATCGTTTTCCTTGTATGATTAGGTCTATTAAAAACAAATAAGACAATTGGCGCAAAATTCAATTATCGCTCCCTCAAAGATTTATTTCAAAATATTTTTAACTGCATCCTTAATTCTCTTTGGCATTGCACCACCAATACACTTTATCAATTTAGTCCGGATGCTATTTCTATACTTAGGATTAGTCTCATTGCACATTACCCCTAATTTCCATGCATGAGGCGAACTTAAAGCATCTAACTCATGTTTTTGCAACAGTCCTTTTTTGTGAAAAAGCTCCGCTAACTCATATCCAAAATCGTAGCAATTCTGTAGCGCACAGAGAGTTAAGATTTTCTTAACTTTTATAGCATCAATATTCAGAGAATCAAATTTTCCTTGCCTCTCAAGAGCCACATAGTCTTTTAGCCAAACTGCTTCTGCCCAGAGTATCTGCTCTTTCCCGGTTGGGTGCTCTTTCAGCTTGTTGTTTCGTGATACGCGGTGATTCGTATTTATGTCAAACATTAAAAAACCATTAGCCTGCATGAATACATCCAACTGAGAAAAGGTTGTTTCCCCAATATAATTTGCAGTAAACCCTGTTTCAGTTTCTACATAAAACGCATTTTCAAGAAGTTCACATGCTTTACTAAGGATAGGCAATTCAAGGCCCTGAACATCAATCTTAATTGCATCTGGAGAAAATTTTTTCAACTCAGCAATCTCGTCAATAGCCTTAACAGAAATAGGCTCTTCACCCAGCACATCAAACAAATAAAAAAATGAAAAACGATCTAACCACGTCTTGTTAGGTCTCAATAGTGAATAGCAAAAGATACTGCGTGTTTTGTGCAACGTTTCAGTTCCATTATGTCCATGCACCGCATAAGGAAGAAACTTTGAAGTTCTATAATCAGAAGGCAAGCTATTTTGGCGATCACATTCTTCCTTATTTGGGTCAAATCCCACTAAATTAATTAATTCTTTAATCGGAGCCCATTTTTGATCTAGAGAGCCACTGCTTCCTATATCGACCAAATTGATTCCGTTTTCTTTCAGTTGCTTAACGTAACTAGCAATTATCATTTTAAACTCACCTTTTTTCCATTTTAATTTATATCATTTAGTCTTTAGATGATTTTTCTCATTTCTCTGCACCAGATTTCTAGAACCAGCGCCTTAAAAGAAATTGGTGCAATTGCACCTCTAGGGAATACTCCCTTTGCTAGTATTGCTCCAGCCTCTCTAGTCAGTACGCCACTTTGAACCAAGTAACCATCATCAAGATATTTACCGTATTTATCAAATAAAGCGTTGTGCCATTCCATCACTGGTGGAGCAAAGCCTTGTTTTGGACGGTCAATGATAAATTCAGGCAGAACACCTTGCATAGCACCGCGAAGCCAGGGCTTAGGAAAATCTTTGTAATCAGGATTGCTAGCATAAGTTTTGCGCAATCCGATAACTAACTCAACTAGTTTGTAGTCAACAAACGGCAACCTTAATTCAACCGAGTTTGCCATACTAAGGCGATCCCCTTGCGCAATACCATTCTCCAGTAAATATGTATCACAAATAAGCCGCGTAATAAGAATATCGGAATGCCTCCATTGCTTATTAAATGTAAATAAATCGTAGGCAGAAGCATCCCCTAATTTATGTAAAAACTCATCGGTATAGTAGTTACGAACATCGGCTAACGCCATTCTAAAATCTGGGGCTAGCTCATGAAAAACCGGTCGAAGAGCCCCCCCTTTTGATGCATTTAAAGGTTGTTTGGCGAATAAATCTTTCAAAGAAGTTTTTAAAAAACGCTTAATTATATTAGGGCGTTTTTCATTTTCTAAGAGATTGTCAGTGGCTAATGCCGCATTTTTTACCCACTCGTAACCCCAAAAGACCTCATCGCCTCCCTGCCCTTGCAACAAAACAGGTATTCCATGCTCTCTTGCCGTCTTGTTGACTGAGTAGTAGCCAAAGCCCGAGATGTCAGCAATAGGATCATCACGGTGAAAATTCATCTGCTCAAAGTTCTTAACGAGGTCGTGTGTTTCTAGTTCTATTTCGTGAAAGGGCATTTCCAACAAGTCAGCCAAGACCTTTGCGCTATCTCGCTCGTCATTCACTGGACGATTAGGATATCCAACACTAAATGCATGCATAGTGCCAGGATATTTTTTTGCAGCCAAAGCGGCAATAGCGCTAGAATCTAGACCTCCGCTTAAAGCAACGCCTACAGGGACATCTGAACGAATGAGCAGCTCACAAACTTTGTCTAACTCTGCGCGCACCAATTCAACAGGATCACCTTTAACCGGCGGTGAATCTTCCATATCCCAGTACTTGTGCTCCTCGATCTTCCAATCTGAGAGCAAAACCTTTAGGTAGTGCGCCCTCGGCAATTTACGAACGGCCTTAATTGGAGTCTTTGGCTCTGGAACATATTGGTAATGAAAGAATTCATTTACAGCAACGGGGTCTAATTCAAACGGAATATTCCCAGCTGCCAGCATAGATTTCATCTCAGATGAAAAGTAGAGCGCGTCATTAGTTTGGTGTAAGTAAAGCGGCTTCTCACCCATACGGTCTCTCGCGATAAAAACTGTACCCCTATTTTTATCGAGCAATACAAAGGAAAACATACCGCGCAATTGCTGTAAACAACCTTCTTGCACCTCTTCATATAGGTGCAGGATAACTTCGCAATCACTTTTCGTCGCAAAAACATGTCCACGTTTCTTTAAGTCTTCGGCAAGCTCTAAATAATTGTAGATTTCTCCATTAACGATGAGCACCAAAGAATCATCTTCGCTATATAGTGGCTGCCACCCCCCCTCCAAATCAATGATACTTAGTCTTCGCATACCCATGACTACTTGTTCATCATGATATTCACCTTGACCATCGGGGCCGCGATGTATCATTGCTCCAAGCATTCTATGCAATGCATCAACCTGTACAATAGCATTCTGTTTACAAATAATTCCTGATATACCGCACATGTTCAAATCTCTTTGATATCTAAATTTTTCTTAAACATTTTTAACGTTTTATCTTTAAGAACTTTCTTATTTCTGGCAAAAGCCGGACTCTTACAGCTTCGTTTATAACCGCTCCCCAGATACGCTTTAAGTTCGAAAAAATGTACTTTGCATCAGATTGTAACAATATAAATAAACTCCAATGCACTGGATTCATTGCCGCTCGGTAAGAGAATATTTTTTTTATATATCCTAAAAATGACGTATTTGTCAATTCTCGATATCCAGTTTCTTCGAAGTTGATGCCAATGCGAAAATTAGAGTGTGTAATAAGTGTTTTACCTCTTTTTTTCGCTCGCATTGTGAACTCAAGATCGGACAAGTAGTGAGGAAGCAGTCGTGGATAAAAGCCTCGCACATCGAGAAAATCAACTGCACGCATTATTAGTCCACGCGTTGAAGCACAATTAATTTTGGAGTTGTCATATGTCTCCGTAAATCCTAATGTTGTCCAATCCATAATGTAACCGCCCGAATCTTGTGGCTTACCTGTCTTAATGTTGTAACCTTGGGCTGTTATTAATGTCGCGGGCCGATCTTTGAGTAAATTTAATCCGTTGACTATGAAATCCCTTTCGAAACTAGTGTCATCATTCATAATCAACACAATATCATCACTTGCTATTTTGTTGATTTTTAACCACTCATAACCCCGCTGCAATGATCCCGCCCACCACCAATTTCCCCGACCTCGCAGGACAATAACATCACAAAAGTTCTGACACACCGCCTCCGCAGTGCCATCCACTGAACCATCATCAATTAAAATTAACCTTATTTTTTCATACGATTGATTCTTTAGACAATCGACAAATGCTAAAGTAACGTTTCTCCTATTATGAACCGGCAATAACACATAGACTACTGGACAGAACTTTTTATCTTGAGCCTTGTGTACTGAACTCATCTATTATCCTTATATATTAATGTGTTAAATGTTTTGGCATACAAGACATAGCCTTCATTAATTAGAAAATTGTGCTCTGCATAAGATTCTAATTTTCCAATATCGGAGTTAAGTATTTCTAGCAACAACAATTTCGGTCTAAAACGAGTCCAGTTGTTCGACTGCAATACGAATAACTCATGCCCCTCAACGTCAATTGAAATGAAATCTATCGGTTGATCGATATGATATTGCTCTAATATTGCATCTAATCTTCTAGTCTTTATTTTACGAGTTTCAATTAGTTTGCAACCTAGTTTTTGATATTCCTTGCTTAATTGATCACTAAATGTATTGAGTGCGGGTTCACTAAACATGTAAAAATCTTGGTACCCTTCATTATCTGAGATAGCCACCGGTAATGTTATATCCTCAGGACGAACTAGCTTAAATCTCTCCATCACGCCCGGTGTCGGCTCTATATTAATTCCACGCCAACCTTTTTTATAGAATGTGTAGGTATTTGAAAACCGCTTGGGATCATGTGCCCCCACATCAACAAAGAATCCGTTGTTCTTAAAATTAAAAAAACGTTCCAATATTAACGATTCACCCTCTTGCGAGTAACACAATTGAACTCCTTCAGTCATGTCACCGATCTCATCTAATCGTCTGAGAACTGCAAGTTCTTGCAATTGCACCAACATCGCATTGTTAAGAACTTTACTCAATTCTTCATGCAGTACCAACTTGACTATCTCAATATTTTTCTCTGTTAATTGAAGTTTTTCGCGCAGCATTATTTTGATTGCGCCAAGATCTTCCAACTCAAGATTGAAAGAATAGATCCAATTTATGCATCTAATTAATGTTAATTGAATTATTTTTTTCATATTATTCAATAATTTCATCGTCTTTCAAATAGTTACAGATACCACCTTTAGGCCGAATCTTATCCTCTTTTCTTTTTAAATTAATTCCTTCTTTGAAGAAAATAGATGTTGACCATGCGTATCCATTTACCGGCCCAAACCCATGAAAATCAATTTGGTTAAAGCCAGCGTCACGGAGAAAACGACATGCATTAGGATACCAATCTGAATTATCAAAAATAATAACCCCACCAGGGGCGATTTTTTTAATTGCAGACATCGTAGCACTATATCTATACTTTATGCTATCGATTACAATAACATGAAACTGTTCATCTTGCTTTATTATATTTTCAGAAAAACTTTTTTGATCATCTAGAAAATATAATTCCACATTTGTAGGGGCATTCCTTTTTATTAACTCATACCATTCAAAATCTGTTTCAACTGATACAACTTTATTGGCCCTATTAGCCCAAAATAATGTTGAATTACCCGATCCAAACTCATAAATTGAACAATCTGAGTAGTCGAACTGAATGAGATATTCTAATGCTGGATACGTTATCCAAGGTATTGGTGCCCCACATACATCAACTGGCTTCTTCTCAATTAAAGTATTTAATTGGCCATTCTCATGCAGTAATATTGATAAATTTTCGGATATTTTCCAAAATGCTTCAGCATCTAATCCCGGCTGATCTAAATACTTAAAAATATCGTGCGCTTTATTTAATTTCAACAATGCCTCTAAACATTTAGGCGAAATATTATAATACATTAGCGTATTTAAATTTTCCAGCAGATCGCCCATTCGATTTTGATATAGATCAATATCTTGGTCAGGATATTGTTTTTGCAAGGCATCTACCGCAGCCTTTTGCTTATTTAGAAAATTTTTGAAATACTTAAACATCTTAATGTCGAAATTTTTATTTATCACATCTATACCTTTAAGAATAATAATATTTTAATTAGTCTTTGCGCCGAAGATCACCGCAATGTAATAATTATCTTTTCTCTAACAATAACAAATTAGAAGCAGCAAATTTCATGTCATTCAAACCAGTTACTCCTTTAGCACAAAATATCGCCCCGACAATACGATTTATTATTCTCGATATATTACTCGTTTTGAAGCCCATAGCGTCTAGCTCAAGATAAAATTCCGCCACTAGCAGCTCCCTATTTCCCAAAGGCGTCTTATATAAAATGTTAAAATCTTCGAATAGCCTTTCCAAAGCATTCATTGTGAATCGAAAATAATCATCCGGAGCGGCATGGTAATAATATAAAAATGGACTTACTATTAGATAGCGCCCACCTGACTTTAAACACCGATAGACTTCCTTGATTGTTGCTTGGTAATCATAAATGTGCTCGATTGCGTATAGAGAGATAAACGCATCGATAGATGAGTCATCTAGAGCAAGTCGCGTCATATCAAGCTGCATGTCAAAGCCAGGAAGCAAATTTGACGTATAGTATCTTTGACTAGATGGTGCAATATTTTTATAAAAATCTGTTCCAGCACCAAGCTCGATAATACTACCTTGATTCTCCAGATAAGGCATCAAAGTTGCTATTGCTTTATCAGTTATAGCTCTTACAGGAGTGTTATTTGTTCCCTTTAAGTACTCCCACACATATGTTTTATCTAACTTACATACATTCTCAATTTCAGCCAAAAGACATGAATCAATTGTTTTTTTAAATTTTGCCTTGCTCATATTCTCTGGTGCTCTGTTGTTTTACATCAAGTAATAAAATTATACTCAAATTTTTCTTCTTCTATTATTAAATATCCGCATTGAGTTCCTTTAACATCATTTCGTTGCACACTGAATTCATATATGTTGTCAATTTTGTGTGTTATTTCAGTATGACTTTGCAGACCTACGGAAAATATATACTGACCATTTGCAAGATTTGGCAATTCCATATAGAATTTTGCAATAATTCTTTGCCCGCTTCTTAAATCTTCTAGTGCAACTCCGCAAATATCATTGTTACTATGCATTGCCAGTGCGCCATATTTGTTATACAACAACCACCCGATTTGGGGCTTCTCTACTTGCCCTTTACATAGGATGTCCAAAAGCAATACCACCTTCTCGTTTCCCTGCACCGTTTTGACTTTTTCAAATGAACTTGTGTGTAGGAATGCCATCCTTTTAATCTCTATTCTTCCATCTCCGACGGAAGGATATCCTTCCAAATTATCGACCCAGTTAGCAATTTCTAGCATTGTGTGATTACCAATATTTTCATCAGTTCTTAATACCGGAACTTGAGTAGCGTGCGAATTAGAACAGTCCTCGATATTTTTTTTATATTCGCCTGGCAACTTATCAAATAGCATGTAGTTTTGAAAATGTGTGGTAACTTCCTTTGCTTCGCCATGCATAAACGATATACCGTCTTTGATCCACAAAGCAGTATCGCAGAATGCATTTACACTCTGCAAATCGTGCGACACGAAGATAACTGTCTTTCCTTGTTCCTTAAATTCGCGCATTTTACGCAAACACTTCTGAGAAAAACTCATGTCCCCAACTGACAATACTTCATCCGCAATCAAAATATCTGGATTAATGTTGATTCCAACCGCAAAAGACAATCTTGAATACATTCCACTCGAATAAGTCTTAACAGGATGGTTTATAAATTCGCCAATATCAGCAAATTTAACAATCTCTTCCAAAATATTTTCAATAACCTTATCACCATATCCAAGAAGTTTGCTTGCAAAGCGTGCATTCTCTATACCTGTCAGTTCAGGATCGAAACCAACACCAAGTTGTAACAATGAGACCTTACCGTTTAGAGTCACATTTCCAGTTGTGGGCGTTAGTTCACGCGAAAGTATTTTAAGCAAAGTCGATTTGCCAGCACCATTACTGCCAACAATTCCAAGAAACTCGCCTTTTTTAACTTCAAAGCTTATTTCATTAAGAGCTGGGTAGTCCGTATGATACTTGTTGCGTCGAAGAGAAAAGACCTCCTTTAGCCTGTCACTTGGACGGTCATAAATACGGAATACCTTGCTAACTTTTTCAACTTTAATCACAGGACAATACATTCAGATCACGTCTCCAAAATGAGGGCGCAATTTTTTGTAAGTCAACATTCCAATAAATAATATTGCCAACGTAAACAACCAAAAATACACAAGCCCCGTGACATCGCTCCAAAATGGCTGCGCATAGAGAAAGCTTTTTCGATATCCTTCCATCACATAACTAATTGGGTTTAGTTCTAACATGAAACGATATTCTTTCGGAAAGGTATCTAAGGACCAAAAAATTGGGGAAATCCAAAAACCTATTTGAAGTATCACTCCAATGATATTGCTAACATCCTTTATGAAAAGACTAAGCGAGGCAGATATCCATGCTAAACCGATCATCAGTACAGACGTTGCAAAAAGATAATACACTGCCTGAAACCAATATAGCGTCATTGATATGCCGCTCAAATAAAGCATCAACGCTAGAAATATTAAAAATATTGAGTGAATATATAGCCCAGTTAGAATGTTAACTATTGGCAAAATAGCCATATTGAACTCTGGCCTTTTCAGCAGAAACGAATGACTTTTAAATGTACTAGCCGAAGCTGACAGGGTAAGTGATATGAAATTCCAAAGTGCTATTGCCGTCATTAACCAAGGTACATAAGGATAACCTTCAGGCGGCTGAAATTTCATAGCCTTTGTGAAAAAAAACCAAAGCATGCTTACATAAATTAAGGGCTCAATTAGTATCCAGGCTATCCCAAGAACCGACCCAAAATATGCGCTTTTAAAATTTCTGATCGATAAGCTAATTATCAAATCTCGTTTACATATTACCTCTTTAATAAATGACTGTATTACAAGAAAAAATTTTGCTAGTGTACGAATCATTCATTTATCCCGTCAAAAACTTCGTTCAATCCAGAAATAATGCTTACTTTTGGCGACCATCCTGGCAATTTTAGCCCAGTCCATGGAGTCATCACTTCATTTTGTCGGTATGGTTTCCCACCCCATTTGATCGCAAAGCTAAGATTTAGCTCTTTTTCTATTATTTCAATAAGGTTACGCAACGTCATCTTGCTCTCTGAAGTCACTGCATACGTATCTAACTCATACCGCCCCTTCATCAACATTTTTCCGGCATGTATGTAGGCAGCAACTACATCATCAATATGTACTAAATCTATTAATTGCTCGCCAAGTGTCATGTCTAGCGGTAAGTCCTCCCTAATTGATTGCTTTAGGAGTGAAAATAATTTTTTTCGAAAATCATTTGCACCATAGGTATCAAATAGAACAAGGGAAATTACATTCAACTCACAAGAACTCGTATAGTATTTTAAAATATCACGGGCCCCTTGCTTTGTCGCGGCATATAAATTAACTGGCTCAAACTCATCTGCCCCTGTCTTGTGCTGCCAAAACGTCTCTGTATTAATAAGGCATTTTACCTTGTTACGAAACATGGCTTCAGCTAATTGTGTGGAAAACAGTATATTTGAAGTAATTAACGGCTCAATATCCTCTTCAACGTGTTCAGCGGATACCATAGCCGCTAAGTGATAGACAACATCGGGTTGAGATGCTGCCAATATCTCGGACATGGTTTTCATCGAGCCGTTGTGTTTAAATATATTAATTTTTCCCGAAAACGGCGACAGAATTTCAACGGATGAGTTTTCGCGAACAATTACGCTAACTGTCCAATTAGCATCCAGCAATCCAGCAACAAGGTTCGATCCAATATAGCCTGTCGCTCCAGTTACTAATGCGTGTGCCATCTTTTTTTAATCACCAAGTTCACTCAACACTTACGTTGAGTTGGTATCCATACGTCTTTAACAGCGCATGCTTTTTGCCTTCTTCTAAATCTGCAGCCAGCATTTCGGCACACATTTGCTGCACGGTGATTTCGGGTGTCCAGCCCAGTTTGGCTTTGGCTTTAGATGGGTCGCCCAGCAAGGTTTCCACCTCGGTGGGGCGGAAGTAACGGGGGTCGATTTTGACGATCACATCGCCCACCTTGAGGCCTGGGGCTTTGTCGCCTTGGATGGCGGCCACGGTGGCGGTTTCGTTGACGCCTTCGCCTTCAAACTTGAGAGTGACGCCCAGCTCTTCAGCGCTCCATTGGATGAACTGGCGCACACTGAACTGCACACCGGTGGCGATGACGAAGTCGTCGGCCTTGTCTTGCTGCAGCATCATCCATTGCATGCGCACGTAGTCTTTGGCGTGACCCCAGTCGCGCAAAGCGTCTAGGTTACCCATGTACAGGCATTGCTCTAGACCTTGAGCGATGTTGGCCAAACCACGGGTGATTTTGCGGGTGACAAAGGTTTCGCCACGGCGTGGGCTTTCGTGGTTAAACAAAATGCCGTTGCAGGCGTACATGCCGTAGGCTTCGCGGTAGTTGACGACGATCCAATAAGCGTACATCTTGGCCACGGCGTAGGGACTGCGGGGGTAGAAGGGTGTGGTTTCTTTTTGCGGAATTTCTTGCACCAAGCCATACAGCTCAGACGTAGAGGCTTGATAGAAGCGGGTTTTCTTTTCCAGGCCCAAGATGCGAATAGCTTCGAGCAAGCGCAGGGTGCCAATGCCATCCACATCAGCGGTGTATTCAGGCGACTCGAACGACACGGCCACATGGCTTTGCGCGCCGAGGTTATAAATTTCATCAGGCTGCGTTTCTTGCACGATGCGAATGAGGTTGCTGGTGTCGCTCAGGTCGCCATAGTGCAACTTGAAGTTGGCGTGCTCGATGTGCGGGTCTTGGTAAATGTGGTCGATGCGCTGGGTGTTAAACAACGACGCACGGCGCTTGATGCCGTGGACGATGTAGCCTTTCTCCAGCAAAAACTCAGCGAGGTAAGAGCCGTCTTGGCCGGTGATGCCCGTGATGAGGGCTACTTTTTGTGGATTTTGTTTCGTCATAGTTTGCTCACAAAGTCTTGATAGGCGGCAGCAAGGCCATGGTGTAAGTCGACCTTGGCTTGCCAGCCTAGGGCGTTGAGGCGCGAACTGTCCATCCACTTGCGTGGTGCGCCGTCGGGCTTGGAAGTATCGAACTCAATTTGGCCGGTGTAGCCTACGGTTTGCGCAATGGTTTGCGCCACTTCGGCAATGGTCACATCCGAGCCGCTGCCCACGTTGATGTGGCTTTGCATGGGGCTGGTGTGTTGGTCATACGTGGCTTTGGGCAACTGCATGACGTGCACGCTGGCGGCGGCCATGTCGTCGACATACAAAAATTCGCGGCGCGGTGTGCCGGTGCCCCAAATGGCGACGCTAGGCGCATTGGCCAACTTGGCCTCATGAAAGCGACGAATGAGCGCAGGAATGACGTGGCTGTTTTCGGGGTGGTAGTTGTCACCAGGGCCATAGAGGTTGGTGGGCATCACGCTTCGGTAGTCCACACCGTGGCTTGCGCCGTATTGGCGGTTGTAGCTTTCGCAGAGTTTGATACCTGCAATTTTGGCAATGGCGTAGGGCTCGTTAGTGGGCTCGAGCGTGCCTGTGAGCAACGCGTCTTCACGCATGGGCTGTGCAGCCAAGCGAGGGTAGATGCAACTAGAGCCTAAGAACAGGAGCTTTTGCACGCCATTTTGAAATGCCGCCTCGATGACGTTGGCTTGCATCATGAGGTTTTGGTAGATGAAGTCGGCGGGGTAGACGTTGTTGGCATGAATGCCGCCCACCTTGGCTGCGGCCAAGTAGACCTGTGTGGGCTTTTCAGCGGCGAAAAACGCTTGCACCGCAGCTTGATTCGTCAGGTCTAGCTCGGCATGCGTACGGGTGACGATTTGACCTTGGGTCACACCCTGCGCTAGCAACTGACGCACGATGGCCGAGCCCACCATACCTCGATGGCCTGCGACGTAGATTTTTTCTTCTGTCATTTTTGGTCTGAACGTCCGTAAGTGTCTTCAAAGCGAACAATGTCGTCTTCGCCCAAGTAGCTGCCCGACTGGACCTCGATGATCTCAAGGGGAATCGTGCCGGGGTTAGCCAAGCGATGCACTTCGCCCAAGGGAATGTAGGTGGATTGATTTTCAGTGAGGGTGAGCACTTGGTCGCCGTTGGTGATCTCGGCAGTGCCCTTGACCACAATCCAGTGCTCGGCGCGATGGTGGTGTTTTTGCAGACTCAGACTCGCGCCAGGGTTGACTTGAATTCGTTTGACTTTGAAGCGCTCGCCTTGGTCAATGCTGTCATACCAGCCCCAAGGCCGGTTGACTTTGCGGTGCAAGGTGAGCTCCTCGCGTTTTTGAGCTTCGAGTTGTTGCACGAGTTTTTTGACGTTTTGACTTTGGCTGCGGTCGGCCACCAACACGGCGTCTGGCGTTTCGACCACAATGAGGTTGCTCACCCCCACCGCGCCCACCAAACGGCTGCTGGCATGAATGAAGGTGTTGTGCGTATCGGCCAACAGTGCGTCGCCCTGCACCACGTTGCCCTGCGCGTCTTGGTGGCCGTCTTGGTTGACTTGCCACACGGCGTCCCACGCGCCAAGGTCAGACCAGCCTGCATCCAGCGGAACCATATGAATGGGAAAACCAGAGCCAGGGCACTTTTCCATGACGGCATAGTCGATGGACTCAGACGGCACTTGAGCAAAAGCTTGTTTGTTAGGGCGCACAAAGGATGCGTCTGTGGTTTTGGTTTGCCACGCGGCCTGGGTGGCCGTGGCAATGTCGGGGCGGAACTGGGCCAAGGCTTTGAGCCATGTGCTGGCACGCAGCACAAACATGCCGCTATTCCAGGTGTGTTGACCACCAGCCAAGTAAGCCTGAGCCAATTCGAGGCCGGGCTTTTCTGCAAACTGCGCCACGGTGTATTGGCCATGTGCGCCCGCGCTGCCTGACTGCTGGATGTAGCCATAGCCGGTTTCGGGTTTGTCGGGGGTGATGCCCAAGATGACGATGCCTCCCTCTGCTGCTGCGCGAATGCTTTGCTGCAAAGCCGTTTTGAAAGCGTGGGCGTTTTGCACCGTTTGGTCGGCAGGGGTGACGACCAAGATAGGGTCTGCCCCGCCCTCGGTGGCTTGCAAGGCTGCCAAGGTGAGTGCGGGCGCGGTGTTGCGGCCTGTGGGCTCTAGTAGCAAGGTGGCGTTGACGCCCTCAATTTCTCGGAGCTGTTCGAGAGCCAAAAAGCGATGCTCTTCGTTGGTGACCACCAAGGTTTGGCCCAGCGCAATATCGGCAGCAGCGAGCTGGTTCACACGCTCAATGGCTTGCTGAAACAAGCTGATGACCCCCGACAGCAACAAAAACTGCTTGGGAAAACCAGCGCGAGACAAAGGCCACAAACGCGTACCGGAACCGCCACACAAAATAACTGGCTGGATATTGTGTTTAATCATTGCCAAAGAGGTCTCGTGTAAATATCTTATTGGTCACATCGTCGAGCACGTCCGTTTTTCGGTTGGCAATGATCACATCAGACTGACGTTTGAATGCGTCCAAATCGTTGACCACACGCGAGTGATAAAACTCCGCCTCATTCAGCACGGGCTCATACACAATTACCTCGATGCCTTTGGCCTTGATACGCTTCATCACACCTTGGATAGATGAGGCCCTGAAGTTGTCGGAGCCCGATTTCATGATGAGGCGATAAATGCCCACTGTTTTGGGGTTGCGTCGAATGATTTCATCAGCCACAAAGTCTTTGCGAGTGACGTTGGAGTCAACGATGGCACGAATCAGGTTTTGCGGTACATCGCGGTAGTTGGCCAGCAACTGTTTGGTGTCTTTGGGCAGGCAATAACCACCATAGCCAAAAGAGGGGTTGTTGTAGTAGCTGCCTATGCGAGGGTCAAGGCACACGCCATCGATGATTTGGCGAGTATCTAAGCCATGGGTGACTGCATAGGTATCCAGTTCGTTGAAGTACGCTACGCGCATAGCCAAAAAGGTGTTGGCAAACAGCTTAATGGCCTCGGCCTCTGTGCTGTCGGTAAGCAACACAGGCACATCGGCCTTAATGGCGCCTTGCTGGAGCAGCTCAGCAAAGATCTTTGCTTTATCAGAGCGCTCACCGACAACGATGCGGGATGGATAAAGATTGTCGTAGAGGGCTTTGCCTTCTCGCAAAAACTCAGGCGAGAAAATAATCCGATCTGTGCCGTGTTGGGCTTTGAGGTTTTCCGTATAGCCCACTGGTACCGTGGATTTGATGATCATCACGGCATCTGGGTTGATTGCCAGCACGTCTTGAACCACGTTTTCAATCGACTTGGTGTTGAAGTAGTTAGTTTCAGGATCGTAGTCGGTAGGCGTGGCAATCACGACATAGGCCGCATTGGCGTAGGCGTCTGCCTTGTCTGTGGTGGCACGAAAGTTGGCCGATTTGTTCTTAAGGTAATCCTCTACCTCAACATCCTCTATTGGACTTTCTTTACGATTAATCTGCTCTACACGCTCTTGCAATATATCAAGCGCGACCACCTCATTGTTCTGGGCAAGGATCAAAGCATTTGATAACCCGACATAGCCAGTACCAACGATCGCAATTTTCATTCTTATATTTTTAACCCGCTAAATCCCAATATCGGGCTATTTCGTTCGCCACCATCAAGCAGCCGACAGCCTCTCAGATGATCCGGCAACCTGCTCCGCCGTCTTCCCAAAACGCCTCGTGCGTAGCGCGAACCACTCAAGCGCCTTTGTGAGCTCAGGTCCATCAAAATCTGGCCACAAACTCTCTGTGAAGTACAGCTCTGCATAGGCAGCTTGCCAGAGCAAAAAATTGCTGATGCGCTGCTCACCGCCCGTGCGAATAAGCAGATCTACATTAGGCATTCCTGCTGTACTGAGATGCTGCGCCAACTGCTCTTGAGTGAGCTGTCTAGCGTTTTCATCCGGGTGAGCGGCTTGCCAATTTTTTACGGCTTGAACCACATCCCACTGACCACCGTAGTTGGCCGCCACCACCAGCGTGATCGCTTGGTTGTTTTGAGTAGCTTTTTCAGCTGCATGGATGCGGTTTTGTAGCTCTGGCGCAAAGCCCGCCACATCACCTATCACCTTTAGGCGTACACCAGCAGCAGCCAAGGCCCCCATTTCTTTTTCGAGGTACTGAACAAACAGCCCCATTAGGGTAGAAACCTCGTCGGCTGGACGGCTCCAGTTTTCGGTGCTAAAGGCAAATAAGGTGAGGTATTTCACGCCCAGCTTGGCGCAGTGCTCGACCAAAGCTTTGACACCCGCCGCACCTTTGGCATGGCCCACTGTACGGGGCATGTGGCGCTTTTGGGCCCAACGACCATTGCCATCCATGATGATGGCAATGTGCTGGGGAATGTTTGTTGTTGCTTGCACTGTTTTGGGCACGCTACCGCCCTTCGGTTGATCGTCAAATCCGAAAAAACGCGGTAGTTTTGATAAGCCTTCTATTTTGACAGTAAAACACAGGGTTTCGGGGGGGGGGCGATATTTTTGGCTCAGCTTGAGTGAGTCACCCGCAAGCTCTCAATGGTCATGCGCAGCTTTTGGGGTTGCCCTAAGAGGTCGACCAACACAAAGGCTCGGGTTTCGCCGTCGTGCGCTAAGTATTGGCCCTCTAGCCCTTTGAGTGGGCCGCTGGCCACTTGCACCGTGTCGCCTGGCGCAAACATGCGCTCAATTATTTCAGCAGGAGCCTCTTTCAAGAAAGCGATGAACTCAGGCGGCACTTTGGCCGGCTGCGGGCCAAAGCTGACCAGTTTGCTCACACCCAAGGTTGAACGGATGGGGCCCCAGTTTTGGGTTTGGTCGTCGAGCTGGATGAACAGGTAGCGGCTGAACATGGGCTCGGTGATGGTCTGCACTTTTTGGTTGCGCAGCTTTTGCACTTGCAGAGTGGGCAAGAAGCAGTTGAAGCCTTGGTTTTGCAGGTTTTCAAGGGCGCGAGCTTCTTGGCGGGGCTTGGTGTGGACGACGTACCAAGCTTGGTGGTTTGTCTCGGTCATTGAGTTTTTAGGGAAAGCATTTTTATGTATTGGCAGGCGAGTCCCAATGAGCAACCGCCTTGGCAAATTCAGTGAAATCTTGAAGATGATCACGAACAATGCTATGCACGATTTGCCAATTGATGGCTTCGTAGTTATGCACTGCAATATTTCTAAAACCAACTGATTTCTTAAGCTGATCTGCCACATTGGCCTGCAGCACGTTTTGCTGCGCCAAGATCTCAAAAGTTTGCCCCATAGTTTCAGGCGCAGGCGTGTTCATTGTGGAAATGATGTGCGAGCCGATATCCACCGTCAGCTGCACTGCACGGCTTAGATTGAGCGCGATGATGTCTTGCAGGTCAAAGTTGCTTTGAAGCTCTGCTGCATCTGCGGGAAACTTTTCTTGAATGCGCTGTAAGCAACGGCGCAGTGATTCGAGCTTTTGGTCAATTACTTGCCGATCCATGCCATTCGCCTTTCGCAAAGGATTCTATTTCGCAGGGGGACAAAGTCGGCTTGCTCGATCAAGTGCCTGTAGAGCAGCTGAGCGTAGGTCTGATCTGATCCGATGATTCTTCGCCCATGCTTAAGAACTTGCCCGAGCACGGGCTCAGGAGCTGCGTGTACGTCAACCAAGTCAATCGGCCGACCAGTTGCCATGGCCAAGGCTTCGATGATTTGGATTTTTTCCGCCACTTCGAGGGGCGTTTCAGCAATGACAGCAAGATCTAAATCACTTTGTGCAGTGGCTGCGCCACTAGCAACTGACCCAAACAAAATGGCGAGCTTAATTTGCGGAAAGCCAATGAAGACTTTTCGTAATTGTTCGTCAATGGGATTGATGGCGACTGTCATGGTTTGGGATGAAGCTTAACTGATTGAAACAGTAAAAATCTTGTTGCTGGGTGGGTGGTGTCAGGTTAAAGTGAAACATATTTTTAGCGAGATTTGATCATGTCTACCAAAAACCCATTCGACCCCGCAGCCATGTCTGACAACGTGAAAGAGCAAGCCCAGCAAATTTGGCTGGCTGGTTTGGGCGCCTTTGCCAAGGCGCAACAAGACGGCACCAAAGCATTT
>JACCDV010016096.1_pt1 | contig 32155 bp, 31 predicted proteins | sample 7446131 | NCBI WGS metagenome assembly JACCDV01 (sample SAMN15323448, study PRJNA562643) | freshwater metagenome | isolation source: river surface water | place: USA:Blue River Watershed | collected 2017-08-17 | reverse complement strand
CTGGCCGCTGTCCATCTCCACGGCCAGGGCACGCTGCTCGGCCAGGTTCAGCGCCGCTTCAAAGCTCTCGGCCAGGCGCTGGCGCAGCGCGTCGCGTGCCTTGGCGTCGCCCTCGGACCGGACCTTGAGTCGGTCGATCACCACGTCGATGTTGTGCTTCTCGTTCTTTTTCAGTTCAGGCAGGTCTTCGGCCTCGTACACCTGACCCCCGATGCGAAAGCGCACATAGCCCAGTGCCTGCATCTGTTCGAACACCTTCTCGAACTCGCCCTTTTTCTCGCGGGCGATCGGTGCCAGCACCATCAGTTTGGTGTCTTCGGGCAAGGCCATCACCGCGTCGACCATCTGGGCCACGGTCTGCGCCTGCAGGGGCAAGTCGTGGTCGGGGCAATGGGGCGTGCCGGCGCGGGCAAACAGCAGACGCAGGTAGTCGTGGATCTCGGTCACCGTGCCCACGGTGGAGCGCGGGTTGTGGCTGGTGGCTTTCTGCTCAATGCTGATCGCCGGCGACAGGCCCTCGATCAGGTCCACATCGGGCTTGTCCATCAGCTGCAGAAACTGCCGCGCATAGGCCGACAGGCTTTCCACATAGCGGCGCTGGCCTTCGGCATACAGCGTGTCAAAGGCCAGGCTGGACTTGCCCGAACCCGACAGGCCGGTGATCACCACCAGCCGGTCGCGCGGGATGTCGAGGTCGATGTTCTTGAGGTTGTGCGTGCGCGCGCCACGAACGCTGATGCGCCCCTGGCGCAGTGCCGCGCCCAGATAACGGTCGTTTTCCGGGGGCTGGGCAGGGGTGGGGGTATCGGGCTTCACGGGGGCAGGATCGGCAAAACCCTCAATTATCGCGGCTGGTGCCATTCCGGGCACCTGGCCGGCCCATCCTGGCCAATTGGGGGACAATGGCGGTCTTGCTGGACTGTCCACACCGCGTTTTCGTGTCTGATTCCGCTTCCACCCCCGTTTCTGTCGTCTCCACGGCCATGACGCCGACGGAGCGGCGCGCCAGCGCCTCGCTGGCCTCGATTTTTGCCCTGCGCATGCTGGGCCTTTTTCTGGTGCTGCCCGTCTTTGCGCTGGAGGCGCGCAAATACCCCGGCGGCGAGGATCCGGCGTTGCTGGGCCTGGCCATGGGCATTTATGGCTTGACGCAGGGCCTGTTGCAGCTGCCCTTTGGCATGGCGTCGGACCGATTCGGACGCAAGCGCGTCATCGTGCTCGGTTTGCTGATTTTTGCGGCTGGCAGTTTCTGGGCGGCCGCTGCCACCGACCTGCATGGCCTGCTGATCGGCCGCAGCCTGCAGGGCGCGGGCGCGGTGTCGGCGGCTGTGACTGCCCTGCTGGCCGATCTGACCCGCGACGAGGTCCGCACCAAGGCCATGGCTCTGGTGGGGGCCAGCATCGGCCTGATGTTTGCGCTGTCCCTTGTGCTGGCGCCCCTGCTGGCCGCGGCGGTCGGGTTGACCGGGCTGTTCGTCATCACTGGCGCGCTGGCCTTGCTGGGCGTGGCGGTCGTGGTCTGGGGGGCGCCGCCTGCGCCCGCGATGCAGCAGGGGGCACGACGCGGTCGCCTGGCGGATGTGTTGCGCCACGCCGGGCTGATGCGCATGAACCTGGGTGTTTTTGTGTTGCACGCGGTGCAGCTGGCCATGTGGGTGGCCGTGCCTGCTCTCCTGGTGCAGGCTGGCTTGCCCAAAGATGCGCACTGGCAGGTTTACCTGCCGGCGGTGCTGGGTTCGTTTGTGTTGATGGGCGGCATGTTTGCTCTGGAGCGGCGTGGCCACCTCAAAAAAGTGTTTCTGACGGCCATCCTGCTGATCGCATGGGTCGAAGTGGGCCTGCTGGCTGTGTCTTCAGGTACGCCGCGCCTGTGGCCGCTGGGCGGTTTGCTGTTCGCATTCTTCTGCGGTTTCAACGTGCTCGAAGCCACCCAGCCCAGCCTCGTCTCTCGTCTGGCCCCCATGCAGGTGCGCGGTACCGCGATGGGGGTGTACAACACGCTGCAGTCGCTGGGCTTTTTTGTGGGCGGCTGGCTGGGCGGCAGCCTGGTCAAGTCCTGGGGCAGCCCCATGTTGTTCCTCTGTTGTACAGCCGCCATGCTGCTGTGGTGGCTGGTGGCGTTGCCCATGCAGGCGCCGGGTCGGCAAGGGGCGGTAAAGACCGCATAATCGGGCATTCAAGGAGATAGGCCACATGGCATCCGTCAACAAAGTCATCATCGTCGGCAACCTGGGCGCCGATCCCGAAACCCGCTACCTCCCGTCTGGCGACGCTGTGACCAGCATCCGAGTGGCCACCACCGACCGCTACAAGGACAAGCAGTCTGGCGAAATGCGCGAAGCCACCGAGTGGCACAGCATCAGCTTCTTCGGCAAGCTCGCTGAAATCGCCGGCCAATACCTCAAGAAGGGCAGCCAGGTTTATGTGGAAGGCAGCCTGCGCACCCGCAAGTACACCGACAAGAACGGTGTCGAAAAGTACGCCACCGACATCCGTGCCGACACCATGCAGATGCTGGGTTCGCGCCAGGGCATGGGCGGTGAGGGCGGCGGCGGGGGCGGTTACAGCCGCCCGGCAGCCCCGGCTCAGCGACCGGCGGCTGCGCCGGCACCCGCGGCATCCCGTCCTGCCGCTGCCAGCGGTTTTGACGATATGGATGACGACATCCCGTTCTGAGCGTTGACGAACCGGAAAATCCAGCCCGCCGGCTCACGATAGGCGGGCTTTTTTGTAGGCCATTTGATACCCCATGGGGTATTTGATAGAATTCTCGGCAAGGAGAAATTCATGCGTGCATTCCCCCGTCTGTTGTTGGTTTCCAGCTTGACGCTCTCTGCTGTGGCAGCTTGGGCTGGCCCGCAGGTGCCTGTGCTGACCCTGGGGGCGCAGGCTGTGAGCACCGGTTATGAGCTCGACGGTGTGGTCGAAGCGGTACGCCAGGCCACTGTCTCCGCCCAGGCCACGGGCCGTGTTTCGAGTTTGCTGGTGAAGGTGGGTGACAAGGTGCGTGCTGGCCAGGTGCTGGCCACCATCGATGACCGCGACACCCAGAGCGGCGTGGCCCGCAGCCAGGCCCAGGTGGCGCAGGCCGAAGCGGAGCTGGCCAATGCCCAGGCCCATGTGCAGCGCACGCGCGATCTGCGCCAGCAGGGTTTTGTGAGCCAGGCTGCGCTGGATGTGGCCGAGTCCCAATTCAAAGCGGCCCAGGCTGGCCGCGCGGGTGCCGGTGCGGGTGCGCAGCAGGCGCGTCTGGCGCAGTCGTTCACGCAGGTCACCGCACCGTTTGACGGTTACGTGCTCGAAACACTGGCCCAGGCGGGTGACCTGGCCGTGCCCGGCAAGCCGGTCGCCACGGTGTATGCGCCACAGCCTTTGCGTGTGGTGGTGCAGGTGCCGGCGTCCATGGGCGCCCAGGCGCGCAGCGCCAAGCGCATAGAGCTGCAGGTGGGCGATGCCTGGGTGCAGCCGGCCGCGCAGCAGGGCGTGACGGCCGCCGACCCGGTGAGCCAGACCCTGACCTGGAAGATGGACGTGCCTGTACAAGCGGCCGCACAGATGATGCCGGGCCAACAGGCCCGTGTGCGATTTGTGGGCGGCACGGCCCAGCGCATGGTGGTGCCGCAGGCTGCCGTGCTGCGTCGGGGGGAGCTGACGGGCGTGTATGTGGCGGGCGACAAGGGCTTTGTGCTCAAGGCGGTGCGCCTGGGTGCCCAGCATGGAGACACTGTGGAAGTGCTCGCCGGTCTCAAGGCGGGTGATGCCGTGGCCGTCAACGCGATCCAGGCCGGTCTGGCTGGCGCCCAACCCACGAAGTGAGGCCCTCCATGTCTGGTTCTGCTGAAGAAAAGATGGGTGTCTCCGGCCGCTTGGCCGCGGCCTTTCAGGGCAACGCGATCACGCCGTTGCTGGCGCTGGTGGCCTTGCTGCTGGGCCTGTTTGCCGTGCTGGTGACGCCGCGCGAGGAAGAGCCGCAGATCAATGTGACCATGGCCAACGTGCTGATCCCATTTCCGGGGGCCAGCAGCCAGACGGTGCAGAACATGGTGGCGCGCCCGGCCGAGCAGGTGCTCAGCCAGATCCAGGACATCGAGCACACCTATTCGGTGGCCAGGCCCGGTGTGGCGGTGCTGACGGTGCAGTTCAAGGTGGGCGTGCCGCGCACCGAGGCGCTGGTGCGCCTGTACGACGTGCTCAATGCCAACCAGGACTGGTTGCCGCGCGACCTGGGGACCTTGACGCCCATCGTCAAACCCAAGGGCATCGACGATGTGCCGGTGCTGGGCGTGACGCTGTGGAGCCCCGAGGCTGCTTCGGCGCTGGAACTTGAACGTGTGGCCCGCACGCTGGAGATGGAGCTCAAACAGGTCAAAGGCGCGCGCGAAGTGCAGACCATCGGCGGCCCGGGGCGGGTGGTGCAGGTGCAGCTGGATCCGACGCGCCTGCGCGAGCGTGGCATTGACCTGCTCTCGCTCAAATCCATTCTGGCTGCGGCCAATTTCGGCATGCCCTCGGGCGCTGTGGTGCAGGCCGACAGCGGACAGATGCTGAGCGTCGAGACCGGCGAATTTTTGACGTCTGCAGAAGACGTGGCAGGCCTGGTGGTGGGCGTGCACAACGGCAAGCCGGTGTATTTGCGCGAAGTCGCCAGGGTGGAAGCCGGTGCCGCGCAGCCGCAACGCTATGTGTGGTTCACGCCGGGTGCAGCCGATGCGCAGGCCGCTGGCGTGCAGGCCGGGCAGGTCTACCCTGCCGTGACGCTGACGGTGACCAAGAAGCCCGGAGAGAACGCGGTCGATGTGGCCTCGGCCGCGCGTGCGCGCCTGGATGTGCTGCGCAACACCGTGATCCCGGCCGACATCCGCACCACCGTCACGCGCGACTACGGCGAGACCGCTGCCGAAAAGGCCAACAAGCTGATCCAGAAACTCGCCTTTGCCACCGGTTCGGTGATCCTGCTGGTGGGCCTGGCGCTGGGCCGACGCGAGGCCGTGATCGTGGGCGGCGCGGTGATCCTGACGCTGACGGCCACGCTGTTTGCCAGCTGGGCCTGGGGCTTCACGCTCAACCGCGTGAGCCTGTTCGCGCTGATTTTTTCGATCGGCATTTTGGTGGACGACGCCATCGTGGTGGTGGAGAACATCCACCGGCACCAGCAGTTGTTTCCCGGTAAGCCCTTGCGAGAAATCATTCCTGCAGCGGTAGACGAAGTGGGTGGCCCCACCATCCTGGCCACACTCACCGTGATTGCGGCCTTGCTGCCCATGGCCTTCGTGTCCGGCCTGATGGGCCCCTACATGAGCCCGATCCCGATCAACTCCAGTCTGGGCATGGCGATCTCGCTGGCGATTGCCTTTACCGTCACGCCCTGGCTGGCACTCAAGCTGATGAAGCCGCATGGCGGGGCGCATGCCGAACCCGCACACGGTGGTCTGTCGGGCAAGCTGCAAACCGTGTTTGCGCGATTGCTCACGCCTTTCCTGAACAGCGCCCGCAAGCGCTGGCATTTGCTGGCCGGCATCGTGGTCGCGCTCATGCTTTCGGTCGGCTTGACGCTGGTGCAGTGGGTGGTGCTGAAGATGCTGCCCTTTGACAACAAGAGCGAGTTCCAGGTCGTGCTGGAGATGCCGGCCGGCACGCCGCTGGAGAACACCGCCTCGGCCCTGCACGAAATGGGTGCCTACCTGTCGCAGCAAAAGGAAGTGCGCGACCTGCAAGGCTACGCCGGTACCGCCAGCCCGATCACCTTCAACGGTCTGGTGCGCCAGTACTACCTGCGCGCCGACGCCGAACAGGGCGACCTGCAGGTGAATCTGGTGGACAAGCAGCATCGCAGCGAAAAAAGCCATGCGATTGCCCAGCGCCTGCGCCCCGAACTGGAAAAAATCGGTGCGCGCTACAACGCACGCGTCAAGGTGGTCGAAGTGCCGCCCGGCCCGCCGGTGATGAGCCCGCTGGTGGCCGAGGTCTATGGCCCCGACGAAGCCGGTCGCCAGCAGCTGGCCGCCCGCATCCTGCAAGCCTTTGACGACACGCCCGACATCGTGGCGCTCGACAGCACGCTCAAGATCGACGCCCCGCGCGCCCACCTGACGGTGCGCCGCCAGCGCGCCGAGTCGCTGGGCATCCCGGTGGCGGCCATCGCGCAGACGGTGCATGGGGCGCTCTCGGGCATGGACGCGGCCTACCTGCACGATGCGCAGTCCAAGCTGCCGGTGCCAGTGCGCCTGCAGTTGCCGCAGGTTTCGCAAGTGGGCCTCGATAACATCCTGGCGCTTCCGATGCGCGCTGCGAATGGCAAGCTGGTGCCCCTGTCGGAACTGGTGCAGGTGGACAAGGGCATCATCGACAAGCCGCTGTTCACCAAGGACCTGATGCCGGTGAGCTATGTGTTTGGCGACATGGCCGGCCAGCTCGATTCGCCGCTGTACGGCCTGTTCGCGATTCGCCCGAACCTCAAGGATGCGCAGTTGCCCAATGCTGGCGAGCTGGGCGAGTACTGGATCCGCCAACCTGAAGATGCCTTCCGCCAGTACGCCATCAAGTGGGACGGAGAGTGGCAGATCACCTACGAGACCTTCCGCGACATGGGCGCCGCCTATGGTGTGGGCCTGATCCTGATCTACCTGCTGGTGGTGGCGCAGTTCAGGAGCTACCTCACGCCGCTGGTCATCATGGCGCCCATCCCGCTGACCATCATCGGTGTGATGCCGGGCCATGCGCTGCTGCAGTCGCAGTTCACCGCCACCAGCATGATCGGCATGATCGCACTGGCCGGCATCATCGTGCGCAACTCCATCTTGCTGGTGGATTTCATCGAACTGCAGGTCAAGACGGGCATGTCGTTCAAGGATGCGGTGGTGCAGTCGGCGGCGGTGCGTGCGCAACCGATCGCACTGACCGGTCTGGCCGCCATGATCGGCGCCTTCTTCATCCTCGATGACCCGATCTTCAATGGTCTGGCCATTTCCTTGATTTTTGGCATCCTGGTCTCCACCTTGCTCACCTTGGTGGTGATTCCGGTGCTGTATTACGCGCTCTACCGCAAGCGCTATGAAGTTGCCTGACCGCACCCCAATGTCGCACCGGTACACCTCATATGTCACCCCGGACTTGATCCGGGGTCCGTGGATTCCCGCTTTCGCGGGAATGATTTTGATTTTTAAAGGAGAAATGAAATGACCGTTGAACGTTACATCCGTGTGATCGCTGGCCTGTTCATCACGCTTTCGCTGGCGCTGGGCGTCGAAGGCTCGCCGGTGTTCGTGAGCAAATGGTTCCTGGCCTTTACCGCCTTTGTGGGCCTGAACCTGTTCCAGTTCGGTTTCACCAACTTCTGTCCGCTGGGCATCATCCTGCGCAAGCTGGGTGTGAAGGACGGCAACGCTTGCGCGACCGACGGCAAGTGCTGCTGATCGGACGCGAAGATGGCGTGTGCCTCTCCTTCCACTGAAGCGCCCACCCGTGCCGCGACATCGCTGGAGCATCTGGGCCTGATCGGCTTTGTGCCGGTCATGGGCCTGTGTGGTCTGTCGCTGGCCTGGGCGCAGGCTGCCGCCCGCATGGGCGGTGTCGCCACCGCGGTCGCGCAGGTTGTTGCAGTGGTGGCCGGGGTGTTCATGCTGGCGTTGCTGGGCATCACGCTCTGGCGTTTCATGCGCTGGCCCATGACCCGTGTGCATGATGCTGCACACCCGGTGCGCCATGTGTTTGTGGCTGCACCCACGGTTTCGCTGATGCTGCTGGCCACATGCGGTGTGGTGCTTGACGGGCCTTCGATCCTTTGGGATGTGCTGTGGATGACCGGTGCCGCTGCCCAGGCAGTCGTGACCGTCTGGGTGGTCCTGCGCTGGCTGCGCAGCGGCGCTTCGCGCTGGATGGGCGTCACGCCGGCCATGCTGATCCCGGTGGTGGGCAATGTGTTGTTGCCGCTGGCTGGGCTGTCGCTCGGGCACCCGCTGTGGACAGCAGTCCAGTGGACGGTGGGTGCGGCGCTCTGGCCGGTGGTCTTGCTGTTGCTGGTGCGACGCCTGCAACGCTTGGGGCCATGGCCTGTCCGCATGCGCGCCAGCGTGTTCATTCTGATCGCGCCGCCATCGGTGATGGGTCTGGGCCTGATGCTTTGGCGGTCTCCACTGGTCTGGCCTGTGGCCCTGTGGTGCATGGCGCTGGCTTTTGTGGTGCTTGCCCTGTGGCAGTTGCCGCAATGTTTTGACCAGCCCTTTGGCTGGCCGATGTGGAGCCTGTCCTTCCCGCTGACCGCCTTTGCCGCGCTCAGCCTGAGGCTGGCCAATGCGGGCGTGCTGCCGCAGCTGCTGGCCTTGCTGGTGCTGGCGCTGGCCTGCGTGGTGGTGGCGGCCCTGCTGCGCTGGACCTGGTGGGGCCTGCGCTCGGGTGATCTGCTGCAGCCTGAACCGAACCCTGCCCCGAAACCATGAATGCTGCAGCGGCTCAGGAAGCCGGCTTCGGCCCGGTGGTCACCGATGAGCTGACCCTGATGGCCGAGTGTCTGGACCTGCGCCAGTGCGCCGTGCTTGAACTCGGATGTGGCAAGGCACGGCAGGCCCGCGAGCTGCTGCAGCGTTGCCCGGATGCGCGCGTGATCGGCATCGAGCCCCATGCTGCGCTGGTGGCGGGCAATGCGCAGCGCCCGCAGGCCGGGCTGGTGGTGCTACAGGGCCGTGCAGAGGCTGTGCCCTGCGCTGACGCCTCCTTCGATATGGTCTGGATGCTCAAGTCCTTGCACCACATTCCCGACATGGCGCAGGCGCTGCATGAGGCCGCTCGTGTGCTGCGGCCCGGTGGCTGGCTGTACGTGTCCGAGCCGGTCTACGCCGGCCAGCTCAATGAGATCGTGCGCCTGTACAACGACGAAGGCCCTGTGCGTGCGGCGGCGCAGCAGGCGCTCGATGCCGCTGTCGCCAGCGGCGTGTGGACAGCCCGGCGGCAATGGCGCTTCGTGCAGCCGGTGCACTTTGCCGACGCGCAGGATTTTGAAGACCGCATGATGCAGGACGCCCTGCGCAAACTGCCCGACGAGGCTGCACGCCGACGTCTGCGTGATCAGGTGCAGTCCGCCTACACCCCGCACCAGCGCGCAGACGGTGCGCACTTCGTGCGGCCCATGCATGCGCGCGCCCTGCAGCGCGCGGTGTGAACCTTCACCCGGAACGACCATGACCGAAAAAACCATACAGATCGAACTGGCCCAGCGCCACGACTACCGTTTTGATGTCCAGTTCGGTGGTGACGCACCGGTGCTGACCACCGACGAGCCGGCGCCGCTGGGCACGGGCCTGGGCCCTTCGCCGGTGCAGCTGCTCAGCGCGGCGGTGGGCAACTGCCTGTCGGACTCGCTGCTGTTCGCGCTGCGCAAGTTCAAGCAGGCGCCCGAGCCCATCCGCTGCCAGATCACCAGCGAGGTGGGCCGCAATGCCGACAACCGTCTGCGCGTGCTCAAGATGACGGCGGTGATGACGCTGGGCGTGCCGGCTGCGCAGCTGGAGCACCTGGACCGGGTGCTGGAAAGCTTTGAGCAGTACTGCACCGTGACGCAGAGTGTGGGACAGGGCATCCCCATCGAGCTGCAGGTATTCGATGCCACGGGCGCAAGACTGAAATGACCGTGCGGTGATGGACGGGTGGGAGGTGCGGATGGAGAATGCCCACATGAACGAATTCGACGCCCGCATCCTGCCGCCCGACGACCCGCAGCGCCGCATGCTGCACAACGAGGTGCACGCCCGCCCCTCGGCACGGGTGCGGCTGCCGGCCCTGATCACTTATGTGGCGCTGCTCAACGCCGGCGTCTCGCGCGAGCAGGAATGCGCCCACCTGCAGCGCCTGCCTGGCCACGCCGATCTGGGGTTGGACCGGCTCAATGGCAACTTCCTGCGCCTGCGGTGTGATGGCTACACCGTCAAGTGGGAGCGCCACACCGAGTTCACCCGTTATTCCATCGTGCAGCCCTTGCCCGCGCACGCCGCTTGGGGCAGCGTCTTGCCCGAACTGGCCAGCCATGTGGCTACCGGCACCGACTGGTTGCGTGCCCTGCCGGGGCAGACGGTGGCGGCGATCCACCTGGCCATGCTGCCCGAGGGCATGGACGATCCGCAGATGCTGGTCAAGGCCCAGCAGTGGCTGGGCGAGGGCATGCTGATCGGCTCGCGCATGGGCAACACAGTTGAGGGCCAGTCGCATTCCTGCCTGCTGTCGCACCTGCGCATCGGTGCGGACGGTTTCGAGCGCTTGCTGGTGCTGGCCGCGCCCGAGACCACCGAAGGCCGTGGCGGCCGCATCTCGCAGCGCGTGCTCGAACTGGAAACCTACCGCCTCATGGCCTTGCGCGGCCTGCCGGTGGCCAAGCAACTCTCGCCGGTGCTGGCGCAGGCCGAGTCGCAGCTGGCGGACATCACGGCGCGTCTGGAGGGAAAGCAGGGCGGCGACCAGGCCTTGCTTGACGATCTGGTGGCGCTGGCGGCTCGCGTGGAGCGGGCCACGGCCGAGCACGGTTACCGCTTCTCGGCCACGCGGGCCTACGACGCGGTGGTGCGCGAGCGCATTGCCGAGCTGCGCGAGCGCCCGCTGCACGGCACGCAGACGGTGGGCGAGTTCATGCAGCGCCGCCTGTCCCCGGCGATTGCCACCGTCGAGGCGACAGCGCAGCGATTGACGGCGCTGTCCGAGCGCGTGTCACGCACCAGCGCCCTGCTGCGCACGCGGGTGGACATCGCCACCGAAACGCAGAACCAGCAACTGCTGGAAAAACTCACGCGCGGGCAGGACCTGCAGCTTCGCCTGCAGTCCACGGTGGAAGGACTGTCGATCGCGGCCATCAGCTACTACGTGGTCAGTCTGCTGCTGTACGGCGCCAAGGCGCTCAAGCTGGCGGGTGTGCCGATCCAGCCCGAACTGGCTGCGGGCCTGATGATCCCGCTGGTGCTGTGGGGGGTGTGGAAGACGGTGCAGCGCATCCACGACAAGCTGCACCGGGACAGCGGTCACTGAGCGCTGACGGCCTTATTTGCTGGCCGGGTCCAGCCCCGTGCTGCGCACGATGTCGGCCACGGCGGCCGAGGTGAAGAAGCGCACCAGCTGTTTGGCCGCATCTGGCTCGGCGGCGCCTTGCACCAGGGCGGACGAGAAAAAGATGGTCTGCTGCACGGCGTCGGGTAGCGTGCCCACGAAGTCCAGCTCCTTGAAGTAGATCAGCTCACTGACCTGCTGGAAGCCGAGTTCGGCATCACCGCGCGCGACCACGGCGCCCACACGCTCGCTGTAGATCTTCCTGGCGGTCTTTTGCATCTGCTCGGCAATGCCCAGCTTGGGGAACATCTCGGTCGAGAGGTAAGTGCCGCTGGCACTGGCCGAATAGGCCACCGATTTGGCGTTCAGCAGCGTCTGTTTGAGCGCTTCGACGGTGCTGATGTCGGGCTTGGGCGTGCCCTTGCGCACGGCCACACCGATCTGCGAGCGGGCCAGGTCCACGCGGCTGCCAGGCACCAGCTTGCCGTCTTTCATCAGCGCTTCCAGGCCGCCTTCGGAGAGGATGACCAGATCGAACTTTTCGCCGCGGGCAAAGCGGCTGGGGATCGAGTCGGGTGCGTTGCCGATGGAAGCGCCGAAGGCGCTGATGACCTTGTGGCCGGAGGCGGCTTCGAAGATCGGCACCAGCTTTTTGTAGGCTTCGGTGAAGGCGCCAGAGGTGACGACGCGGACTTCGGCCGCCTGCGTTGCGAGCGCAGCGAAGAGCAGCAGGGCGCTGGCCAAAAGGCCGCGGCGGGTGAAAAGGGGCAGCAGTTTCAAGGTTTGTCTCCGTGTTTGTTGGGTGTGCGGGTTCAGTCCATCGCGATCTTGCGTTCATGGATGATGCGGCCCCAGGTGGTGGTTTCCTTGGCCATGTATTTGGCGAGGTCCTCGCGCGAGCCAGGTTGCGGCGTGAGGCCGTGGCTGTTGAGGGCATCGACCACATCGGGCGACTTGAGCACCTTCACGAGTTCGGTGTTCCAGCGGTCGAGGATGGGTTTGGGCACTTTGGACGAAGCCACGAAGGCGTACCAGTTGGTGGCCGAGAAGCCCGGGTAGCCCGACTCGGCGATGGTGGGCACCTTGGGCAGGGCCGTCAGGCGCTGGCTACCCGTGCTGGCGATCGGGATCAGCTTGCCGGTCTCGATGTGCGGCAGCGATGTGGACAGCGTGGAGTAGTAAGCCGCCACGCGGCCGCCAAGCAGGTCCTGCAGCGCCGGTGCGCCGCCCTTGTAAGGCACGTGTACCGTGTCGATCTTGGCCATGTCGTTGAGCAGTTCGCCCGCGAGGTGCGAGGCCGAGCCCGGGCCGGTGGAGGCGAAGTCCAGCTTGCCGGGGTTCTTCTTGGCGTAGGCCACGAAGTCGGCAAAAGTCTTGATGCCGGTGTGTGCGCCGACCACCAGCACGTTCGGGAAGTTCACCCCCATGGTGATGGGCGCCAGATCTTTCACCGGGTCGTAGGGCAGCTTCATCATGTGCTGCGCAATGGTGAGCGGGCCGACTGAACCGAACAGGATCAGGCTGCCGTCGGAGGGGCCTTGCGCGGTGTACTGATGTGCAATGTTGCCGCCCGCCCCCGCACGGTTGTCCACCACGACCGAGGCGCCGATGTTCTCGCCGAGCTTTTTGGCGATGATGCGTGCGCCGGTGTCGGCCGCGCCGCCTGCGGCAAAGCCAACCACCATGGTGATGGTTTTCTTGGGCGGGAAGTCTTGGGCCTGGGCGGTCAGTGTCAGACCTGCGGTGGCCAGGGCGAGTGCGGTGCGCAAAAGATGGCGTTTGTTCATGGGTGTCTCCTTGTCGGGTCGAAGGCGGACAGGCGCACAGCCCGTCCAGAAAAGCGGTGTCCGGGCTTATTCGCCGCCTAAGCCCAGGCGGTTCGGTTGGCGTTTTTCGACGGCATGGCGCAGCAGCGAGGCGCTGCGGTAAATGCCGTGGGCAAATTTGTTGTAAGGCAGGGTGGCAAACAGCGCCATCACGCTGCCCAGGTGCACGGCCAGGGCCAGCGGCATCTGCGCCTGGCCGCGCAGCGCCCACAGCACGAGGCCGCTGGCACTGATCAGGAACAACAGGCCGATGAAGCCGTAGTCCATGGGCTTTTGCGCCGCATCGCCGTGCAGCGGATGGCGCTGCAACTTGAGCCTGAGCAGGCCCAGCGTGCCCATGCACAGCATCACGCCGCCCACGGCGCCCAGCAGCTTGGGCAGGCTGGGCAGGTCGTACGGTGCAGGCAGGTTGAAGGCGTAGTGGTAGAGCGTGGCCACACTGGTGGCGGCAAAGCACAGCACGAAACCGTAGAAGGTCAAGTGGTGCGCACGGCGGCGGCTCATGCCGAAAGCGTCGTCTTCGTTGTTGCAACCTTCGCCGTGACCACCGTCCAGGTACTTCAGGCGCAACACATCGTGCGTGGCCTCCGCCGCAGCCGGGCCTGTGAGGGGTGCACCGGTGGTGGCCGGGCCGATGTCGCGCCAGAAGCGGCGAACGCCCAAAGCCAGTGCCAGCACCGCAAACAGGAAGACCGGCGCGAACAGGCTCACCAGGAAGTTGTGCGGGAAGATGGCGTAGAAATCGGCCGCGCCAGCCGCAGCAGAGGATGCCAGCCAGATGAACAACGCCAGACCCGCGGCAAGGGCCAGTGACAGCGTCAGGCCATTGCGCTGGTACAGCCGGCCCAGCGGTGCGGGCCAGGCGTAGTCGGCATAGGTCTGGCCGCGCACGGTGGCCATGGCCCGCGGCACATTGACGCCGAACTCGTGCGGCGGCGCGTACTGGCAGGCATGCAGACAGGCACCGCAGTTGTGGCAGAGGTTGGCCAGAAAGTGGATGTCGGCCTTGCCGAATTCCAGGCGCCGCGTCATGGCCGGGAACATGGCGCAAAAGCCTTCGCAGTAGCGGCAGGCGTTGCAGATCTGCAGCTGGCGCGCGACTGCGGTTTCGGGGGCGGTGAGGTTGCCCATGGGCTCACCATTTGCCAAAGCCTTGGCTTCGCGGGTCAGGGCGTTGAGCGTGTTCATGCCTGCACCCCCAACGCGGCTTTGGCGGCATTGGTGCCGGCAATGCGGCCAAAGGCCGTGCCGATCGACATGCCCACGCCTGCGGTGTAGCCCTTGCCCAGCACATTGCCGGCCATCATCTCGCCGGCCACAAACAGGTTGGGGCTGGGTACATCGCCAAAACGCACGGCGGCCGTGTCGTCGGTTTTCAGGCCGAGGTAGGTGAAGGTCACGCCCGGGCGCACGGCGTAGCCGTAGAACGGCCCGGTGTCGATGGGCCGCGCCCAGTGGGTCTTGGCGGGACTCACACCCTCGGTGTGGCAGTCGTCCAGTGTGGTGTGGTCAAACGTGCCTTCGCGGCAGGCGGCGTTGTAGCTGTTCAAGGTCTGCATGAAGGTGTCCACCGGCAGGCCGAGTTTTTGCGCGAGTTCGGGCAGTGTGTCCGCCACCACGCCCGGAAACACGGGCGGCATGAAGCGGCCCACAGCCTTGCTGTCGATGATGGAGTAGGCAATCTGGCCGGGCTGCTGGGCCACCAGCCGCCCCCAGATGGCGTAGCGCTTGGGCCAGAAGTCTTCGCCTTCGTCGTAAAAGCGCTGACCTTCGCGGTTGACCACCACGCCCAGCGAGACACAGTCGATGCGGGTGCAGATGCCGCCGTCGTACAGCGGCGCACGCGCGTCGATCGCCACCATGTGCGCCTGCGTCGGGTCGCCGATGCGGTCAGCGCCGTGGTCGTCGAGCAGGTGCTTGAGCAGCGTGCCCTGGTTGAACTGGGTGCCGCGGATCAGGAAGTTTTCGGCGGGCCATTCGCCCCGCTCGTTCTGGCCCCAGGCCTCGCGCAGCCAGTCGCGGTTGGACTCGAAGCCACCCGCGGCCAGCACGCAGCTGCTGGCGGTCAGGCGCTCGGTGCCTCGGGGCGTGGTGACGTGCGCAGCAACGAAGCAGCCATCTTCGACTTCGATGCGCTCGACCTTGGCTTCGTAGCGGATCTGCACGCCCAGCTTTTCGGCGCTGCGGTAGTAGGCATTGACCAGGGCTTTGCCGCCGCCCATGAAGAAGGCGTTGGTGCGGGCCACATGCAGCGCGCCTGACAGCGGGGGCTGAAAGTGCACGCCGTGCTTTCGCATCCAGTCGCGGCAGGTGCTCGACGCCCGGATGGTCAGGCGGGCCAGGTGTTCGTTGGTGATGCCGCCGGTGACCTTGAGCAGGTCCTGCCAGAACTCTTCTTCGGGATAGGCGTCCACCAGCACGTCCTGCGGGGCATCGTGCATGCAGCGCAGGTTGCGCGTGTGGGCCGAGTTGCCGCCGCGCCACGCGCGCGGGGCGGCTTCGAGCAGCGTGACGCTTGCGCCCGCTTCGGCGGCCATCAGGGCCGCGCACAGCGCGGCGTTGCCGCCGCCAATCACCAGCACATCGGTGTGCATCTCATTCCTCGCATGGGTCATCGCCGCGCAGTGTCAGTGAAACCCGTGATTTTGTGAAATGAAATATTGGTGATGATTGTTGCGTTTTAAGCATCAACGACGCTTGGCCGCCTTGCCGAAGTGCTGCAGGGTCAGCGCGTGGAAGGCTCCGGCCGCAGGGGACAGGCTGGCCGGTTTGCGCCGCAGCAGCGTGACGCGGCGCTTGACCACCGGTCCCGTGAGCGGGATCTTGACCACGTTGGGGCGGTCGCCGTTTTCAAAGGTGGACGCGGGCAGGATGGCGCAGCCCACGCCTGCCGCCACCAGGTTGATGGCGGTGGCGTGGTGCTGCACCTCGTAGTGGCCGCTCAGGCGGATGCCGCGCTGGGCCAGCTGGTAGTCCAGAAACATGCGTGTGGCCATGAAGCTGCTGACCACGATCAGGTCGATCCCCTGCAGGTCGGTCCAGCTGATGGTGTCGCGGCCCTGCAGCAGGTGGGGCGTCGGGCACAGCAAGGTCAGCGGGTCTTCAAACAGCGCAATTTCTTCGAGTTCGGCATGAGGCTCGCCGTTGATGGCGATGCCCAGCTCGGCCTGGCCGTCGAGCACCGCGGCGCGCACATCGTGCGAGGACGCATCGTGCAAGCGCAAGGTGTTGCCCGGGTGGCTCTGGGCGTAGGCCTTGATGAGCTGCGGCAGCACATGGGTGGTGAGTGAGGGCACGCAGGCCAGCGTGAAGTGGCCGAGCCCCGCGCGCGCCTTGTCACGCACCCGCTCCAGCGTGCGTTGCGCGTCCAGCACCAGGTGCCGTGCCTGCGGCAGAAAGTCGCGGCCGGTGGCGGTCAGCTCCACCTTGCGCGTGGTGCGGTCCAGCAGCCGGATGTCCAGCGATTGTTCCAGCTTCTGGATGCGCCGCGTGAGCGCGGTCTGTGTCAGGTGCAGCTGCTGAGCGGCCTTGACGAAGCTGCCCAGCTCGGCCACACAGACGAAGGCCTGCAGTCCGTCAAAGTCGACTTTCACGGTGTGGCCTTGTCGGGTCAGGCCTGCGGGATGGCCGCGTTGATCACGCCGCCGCCCAGGCACACCTCGCCGTCGTACAGCACAGCACTCTGCCCGGGCGTGACGGCCCATTGGGCCTCGGGAAAGTGCAGGCCGAAATCGGGCGCGGTCTGGCCGTCGGCGCCGGCACTGAGCGTGCAGGGCGCGTCCGTCTGGCGGTAGCGGGTTTTGGCCGCGTAGGCGCCGGGGGCGGGTGGCACGCCGGCACACCAGCTGGCGTCACCGGCGGTCAGGCCTTGCGAGAGCAGCCAGGGGTGGTCATGCCCCTGCACCACCCAGAGGGTGTTTTTCTCGATGTCCTTGCGGGCCACGAACCAGGGCTGGTGTTCACCGCCGCCGCGTTGCGCGCCTTTTTCCTTGACGCCACCAATGCCCAGGCCCTGGCGCTGACCGAGCGTATAAAAGCTCAGGCCGACATGCCTGCCGATGGTGCGTCCGCTCGGGTCCTTGATCGGGCCAGGTTCCTTGCTGATGTAGCGGTTGAGGAACTCGCGGAAAGGCCGTTCGCCGATGAAGCAGATGCCGGTCGAATCCTTCTTTTTGGCATTGGGCAGACCGATGTCTTCGGCGATGCGGCGCACCTCCGTCTTGTGCAGCTCGCCCACCGGAAACAGCGTCTTGGACAGCTGCGACTGGTTCAGGCGGTGCAGAAAGTAGCTCTGGTCCTTCGACGGGTCCAGCCCCTTGAGCAGCTCGTATCGCACGCGGGCGTCATCCCGCGCGGCCGCGCGGGATGTTCCATCCTGCCCAAGGGGCTCGCCCGTGTCGGCTGCAACGCAGCGGACGCGGGCGTAATGCCCGGTGGCGATCTTTTCGGCGCCCAGACGCATGGCGTGGTCCAGAAAGGACTTGAACTTGATTTCGGCGTTGCACAGGATGTCGGGGTTGGGCGTGCGCCCGGCCTGGTACTCGCGCAGGAATTCGGCGAACACGCGGTCCTTGTAGTCGGCCGCGAAGTTGACATGCTCGATCTCGATGCCGATCACGTCGGCCACGGCCGCCGCGTCGACGAAGTCGATGTTGGAGGAGCAGTATTCGCTGTCGTCGTCATCTTCCCAGTTCTTCATGAAGATGCCCACGACCTCGTAACCCTGCTGTTTGAGCAGGTGCGCACTCACGGCGGAATCGACGCCGCCGGACAGGCCGACGACCACACGGGTTCTGGAAGACATCTGCGGATTATCCCTGTCGGGCCGGGTGCATGCCTGTGGGCTCGAAAGACCTGGGCATGGGCTTTGGGGATAATCCCGGCACCATGAACCACTCCAGCATCTGGCGACAACGGCTGGCTCTGCTGATGACCGACATCACGCGGGGCCTGTTTCTGGTCACCCACAGCAGCCTGGCCATGCTGGGGCTGGCGGCGGCCGCATTGGTGCTGGCCCTGTGGTGGCAACCGGCCTGGCTCAATGCAGCAGAGAGCGCGGTGTTCAACTGGCTGCGCGAGCGCAATGTGTTGGTGTCCTGGTTGCCTGAAAACGCGGCCGAACGGGCCACGGCAGTGGATTTGTCTGCATTGCCTCCGGCGCAGGCGGCGGTGGCTGAATGGTTGGGCAGCAAATACCGTGTGGCGCCCGAACCCGTGGCGGCGCTGGTGGTGGAGGCCTACGAAGTGGCCCCCAAGGTCAAGTTGCCCGCCCATCTGATCCTGGCGGTCATGGCCATCGAGTCGAGCTTTCACCCTTATGTTCAGAGTCACGCCGGCGCGCAAGGCTTGATGCAGGTCATGGGCGGCATCCACGCCCGACGCTTCGAGGCCTATGGCGGCAGCGAGACGGCGTTCGATCCGGTGGTGAACCTGCGCGTCGGTGCCGCGGTGCTGGCCGACGCCATCAAGCTCAAGGGGGGCTCGGTCGAAGCCGGCCTGCGTTTTTATCTGGGCGGTGACGCCGTCACCGAAGACGGCGGTTATGTGGCCAAAGTGCTGACCGAGAAGGCCAGGCTCGACCAGGTGGCCGCCGGGGTCAAGGTGCCTGTGCAGTAAGGCGCGAGCCCGTTTCAGGCCCGGTTGAAGAACACCGCGCTCATCACCACGCCCGTAGCGATCACCAGCCAGCGCACCCACTTCACTGGCAGGCGTTTGGCCAGATGCGCCCCCGCCCAGCCGCCAGCGGTGGCCCACAGCATCATCCACACGGCTTGCGGCCAGACAATGGCGCCAGCCGCCGCAAAAGCGACCACCGACAACAGCGACAGCACGAAAGAGTTGAGGTTTTTCAGTGCGTTGACCGTGTTCAGACGGGATTCGCCCGAGAGGGTGTACAGCGCCATCAAAAGAATGCCCAGGCCGCCATTGAAATAGCCGCCATAGATGGACACGCCCAGCAGACCCGGCAGCCGCCAGCGCGGGTGCCCCGCGCCGCCGCTGAGCCGCGCGATGCGAGGTCCGAGCGCGAACAAGACTGTGGCCAGCAGCAACAGCCAGGGCACGATGCCTGCAAAGACCTTGGCCGGCGTGACCAGCAGCAGTCCCGCGCCCAGCAGGCCGCCGAGAGCGGCGATGCCGGTTTCGCGCCAGAGCAGGGTGGCCGGCAAGCTGCGCAATTCGGGCCTGAAGCCCAGGGTGCTGCCCAGATAGCCGGGGCTGACGGCGATGGCGCTGGTGGCGTTGGCGGCCACTGGCGGCACACCGGCAAACACCAGAGCGGGAAAGGTGAGGAAACTGCCGCCTCCGGCAATGGCGTTGAGCACGCCTGCGGCGAAGGCGGCCAGGCCGGTCAGGGGGGCCAGGTCGGGAAGGAGGTTCATGCTTGCAGGGGACCGAGTTCGCAGACGCTGGCATCGGTGTAAATCAGTTCCAGACCGTGCCTTTGGCCGGCCAGATGGTCTTCTATGCAGCGCAGCACCAAGGGGCTGCGGTGGCGTGACTGGCTCGTACGGACCTCGTCTGGCGTCATCCACACGGTGCGCACGATGCCGCTGTCCAGCTGACGACCGGGCTGCACGTCGCCCAGATCACCGCAGAAAGCCAGCCGCAGGTAGGTCACGTCTTCGCCTGTGCTCTCGCGCTGGAAGCGCGACATGTAGACCCCCACCAGGTGCGTGGGGGTGAACAGGTGGGTGGTTTCTTCCAGCGCCTCGCGGGCGCAAGCCTGCACCGGTGATTCGGCCGGATCCAGATGGCCAGCTGGGTTGTTCAGGCGCAGGCCTTCAGCGGTTTCTTCTTCCACCAGCAGGTAGCGGCCATCTTTTTCAATGATCGCGGCGACGGTGACGTTCGGTTTCCAGCGTGTGTCCATCGGGCGATTATCCGGAAAACCATGGGCCGCCCGGCGGGCGCGTCTGACACACAAATGACCGGCCAGGTGGTTGAACTTTGTCACAATGTGCGCACATTGACAGTTTTGTCGGTACTTCACGGGATGGTCCCGATGGTTCAAATAACAGCAGGAGACAGCACCATGCGCATAGGCGTGCCGCGAGAGATTTTCCCCGGCGAGAAACGAGTCGCTACCGTTCCCGATGTGGTGTCCAAGCTGGTGAAGCTGGGCTTTGACGTGTCGGTGGAGCGGGGTGCTGGCGAGTTGGCCGACCTGTCTGACGACGCGTATGCCGCAGCCGGTGCCGGCATTGTGCCAAGCGCTGCCGAACTCTGGAGCGGGAGCGACATCGTCTTCAAAGTGCGCCCGCCCACCGCCGACGAAGTGGCGCTGATGCGCGCAGGCCAGACCCTGATCGGCTTTGTCTGGCCGGCCCAGAACCCCGAGCTGATGCAGCAGCTGGCCGCCAAGAAGGTGACCGTGCTGGCGATTGACTGTCTGCCGCGCACGCTCAGCCGCGCCCAGAAGATGGACGCGCTGACCTCGATGGCTGGCGTCAGTGGCTACCGTGCCGTGGTCGAGGCGGCCAATGCCTTTGGCCGCTTTTTCAACGGCCAGATCACGGCCGCAGGCAAGGTGCCGCCGGCCAAGGTCTTCATTGCCGGTGCCGGTGTGGCCGGATTGGCCGCGATCGGCGCGGCCGCCAGCCTGGGCGCCATCGTGCGCGCCAACGACACCCGCGCCGAGGTGGCCGATCAGGTGGTCTCGCTCGGTGGTGAGTTCGTCAAGGTTGATTACGAAGAGGAAGGCTCGGGCGGCGGCGGTTACGCCAAGGTCATGAGCGAAGGCTTCCAGGCCGCGCAACGCGAGATGTACGCGCAGCAGGCCAAGGAGTGCGACATCATCATCACCACCGCGCTTATCCCCGGCAAACCCGCGCCGCGCCTGATCACCGCCGAGATGGTCAAGAGCATGAAGCCTGGCAGCGTGATCGTGGACATGGCGGCCGAGCAGGGCGGCAACTGCGAACTGACCGAACCCGGCAAAGCCGTGGTCAAGCACGGCGCGACCATCGTCGGTTACACCGATCTGGCCTCGCGCATGGCGCGCCAGTCGTCCACGCTCTACGGCACCAACCTGTTCCGCCTGACCGAGGAGCTGTGCAAGACCAAGGACGGCCAGATCAACGTCAACATGCAGGACGACGCGATCCGGGGCCTCACGGTGATCAAGGACGGCGAGATCACCTGGCCCGCGCCCCCGCTGGCCCCTGCCGCACCCAAGCCCGCCGCCAAACCGGTGGCGGCGGTTGAAAAGAAAAGCGCACACGGCCACGGCAGCAGCGGTCCGATGCCCGCCAAAACGCTGGCCATCGTGTTCGGTCTTGGCGCATTGGCCTTCTGGGCCATTGGCGCCTGGGCTCCGGCTGCCTTCCTCGGCCACTTCACCGTGTTCGTGCTGGCCTGCTTCATCGGTTACATGGTGGTGTGGAACGTGACGCCTGCGCTGCACACGCCGCTGATGAGCGTGACCAATGCCATCTCCAGCATCATCGTGATTGGCGCGCTGGTGCAGATCCTGCCGCCAGAGGCCGGGACCAACGGACGACCCGATGCGCTGATCCAGTGGCTGGCCTTTGCCGGCATTGTGCTGACCGCCATCAACATGTTTGGTGGCTTTGCCGTGACCCGTCGCATGCTGGATATGTTCCGCAAATAAATGTCTTTGGGGAAAGAGCTTCAGCTCTGTCTCCAAGCGATGAAAAGGACTCTGGGGGCAGGACTTCGCGCTGTTCCCGACCGATCAAAGATTCAAAAGAAAAGAGACGCCCATGACTTCCAGCCTGGCCACGGCCGCCTACCTCGGCGCCGCCATTCTCTTCATCCTCAGTCTGGGTGGCTTGTCCAACCCGGAAACCTCGCGCCGCGGCAACCTCTACGGCGTTGTTGGCATGGCGCTGGCCGTGCTGGCCACCATTGTCGGGCCACGTGTGGCCGCTGCCGGCATCCCATGGATCATCGGCGCGCTGCTGATCGGTGGCAGCGTCGGCCTGTATGCCGCCAAGACGGTCAAGATGACCCAGATGCCCGAGCTGGTCGCCTTGATGCACAGTCTGGTGGGTCTGGCGGCCTGTCTGGTGGGCTTTGCCAGCTATGTGGACACCTCGATCCAGTACCAGGGCGCTGAAAAAGCCATCCACGAGGTCGAGATCTACGTCGGCATCCTGATCGGTGCAGTCACCTTCTCCGGCTCGCTGATCGCCTTTGGCAAGCTCAACGGCAAGATCGGCGGCAAGCCCCTGTTGCTGCCGGCGCGTCACTGGCTCAACCTGGTGGCCCTGTTGGTGGTGATCGGGTTCGGCCGCGAGTTCCTGAACGCGCACGACGTGCAAAGCGGCATGACGCCGCTGATCGTGATGACTGTGATCGCGCTGCTGTTCGGCATCCACATGGTCATGGCCATCGGCGGTGCGGACATGCCGGTGGTGGTGTCCATGCTCAACAGCTACTCCGGCTGGGCCGCTGCCGCCACCGGCTTCATGCTCAGCAACGATCTGCTGATCGTCACGGGTGCGCTGGTCGGCTCGTCGGGCGCCATCCTGTCCTACATCATGTGCAATGCGATGAACCGCAACTTCATCAGCGTGATCGCCGGGGGCTTTGGCAGCGGTGCCGGCGCGCCTGCACCCAAGGCCGATGGCGCTGCGGCCGAGCCGCAGGGCGAGGTGGTGCCGGTGAGCGCCGCCGAGACGGCCGAGCTGCTGCGCGAGGCCAAGAGCGTGATCATCGTGCCCGGCTACGGCATGGCGGTGGCACAGGCCCAGCACACGGTCAACGAGATCACCAAGACCTTGCGCGACAAGGGCGTGACCGTGCGCTCCGGCATCCACCCTGTGGCTGGCCGCATGCCGCACGACATGAACGTGCTGTTGGCCGAAGCCAAAGTACCTTACGACATCGTGCTGGAGATGGACGAGATCAACGAGGACTTCGGTGACACCGATGTGGCCATGGTGATTGGCGCCAACGACATCGTGAACCCCGCCGCGCAGGACGATCCGACCAGCCCGATCGCCGGCATGCCGGTGCTCGAAGTCTGGAAGGCTCGCACCAGCATCGTGATGAAGCGTTCCATGGCCAGCGGTTATGCGGGCGTCGATAACCCGCTGTTCTACAAGGACAACAACCGCATGCTGTTTGGCGACGCCAAGAAGATGCTCGACGAAGTGCTGGTGGCCTTGAAGGGCTAGACCAAGGCATGGTTGCACCAGACAGGGGCTTGCAAGAGGCCCCTGTTTCACGGTCCTGCCCGCGAAAACCCTGATCTTTCTCAGTCAGTTTTCTGTCAGCACTCGGGTAGACTGAAGTGCATGCAAACAACTGTTACGCCCTCCAAACGTATCTGGCTTGGCAGCTATCCCGAAGGCGTGCCCGCCGACATCGATCCCGACCAGTACCCCTCGCTGGTGGCTTTGATGGAAGAAAGTTTTGCCCGGTATGCCGACCGCACGGCCTACAGCTTCATGGGCAAATCCATCAGTTACCGACAGACCGACGAAGACAGCCAGGCCCTGGCCGCCTGGCTGCAGTCCCTGGGTCTGGTCAAAGGCGATCGCGTGGCGATCATGATGCCCAATGTGCCCCAATACCCGGTGACGGTGGCGGCCGTGCTGCGTGCCGGCTATGTGGTGGTCAACGTCAACCCGCTGTATACGGCACGTGAGCTGGAGCACCAGCTCAAGGATTCAGGCGCCAAGGCGATTGTCATCATCGAGAACTTTGCGGCCACGCTGGAGAAATGCATCGCCAGCACGTCGGTGCAGCACGTGTTGCTGGCCAGCATGGGCGACCGCCTGGGCTGGCTCAAGGGGGCCGTGGTCAACCACGTGGTGCGCAAGGTCAAGAAGCTGGTGCCGCCGTTCAATCTGCCGCAGGCGGTGCGCTTCAACGAGGCGTTGGCCCATGGTCGCAAACTGCCCTTGACCCGGCCGGTGCTGGGACCGCAGGACATTGCCTTGTTGCAATACACCGGCGGCACCACAGGCGTGTCCAAGGGTGCCGTGCTGTTGCACCGCAACGTGATTGCCAATGTGCTGCAGTCCGAGGCCTGGAACGATCCGGTCATGAAGCGGGTGCCCGCCAATGAGCAGCCCACCTCGGTGTGCGCGCTGCCGCTCTACCACATCTTCGCGTTCACGGTGAACATGATGCTGTCGATGCGCACAGGCGGCAAGACCATCCTGATCCCGAATCCGCGTGATTTGCCGGCCGTGCTCAAGGAGCTGTCCAGGCACACTTTCCACAGCTTTCCTGCGGTCAATACCCTTTTCAACGGGCTGGCCCACCATCCGGATTTCGGCAAGGTCAATTGGTCCAACCTGAAGGTGTCGGTGGGTGGCGGCATGGCGGTCACCAGCAGCGTGGCCAAGCTCTGGCTGGAAAAGACCGGTTGCCCCATCTGCGAAGGCTACGGCCTGTCCGAGACCAGCCCCTCGGCCAGCTGCAATCCGCCCACCAGCAAGGAGTTCACCGGCACCATCGGTGTCCCTTTGCCCAGCACCTGGATGAAGATCGTGGACGACGACGGGCAGGACGTGCCGCAGGGTCAAGCAGGCGAGATCGCGATCAAAGGGCCGCAGGTGATGGCCGGTTACTGGCAGCGCCCCGATGAAACCGCGAAGGTCATGACCGCCGACGGGTATTTCAAGTCGGGCGACATCGGCATCATGGACGGGCGCGGGTATTTCAAGATCGTGGACCGCAAGAAGGACATGATCCTGGTCAGTGGCTTCAACGTCTACCCCAACGAGGTGGAGGATGTGGCCTCTGCTTGCCCGGGTGTGCTCGAATGTGCCGCCATCGGCGTGCCTGATGAAAAGACCGGTGAGGCCGTCAAACTGGTGGTGGTGCGCAAGGACCCGGCACTGACGGCCGAGCAGATTCAGGACTTCTGTCGTGACAAGTTGACCGCTTACAAGGTGCCGCGCCTGGTGGAGTTCAGGAGCGAACTGCCCAAGACGCCGGTCGGCAAGATCCTGCGGCGGGAGTTGCGCACCGCCAGCTGAGCCTTGCTGGCTAAACTCGCAAGCGGCCCTGCAGTGGCCGCTTTTTTTTGGAGTTGCCCATGTCCCCTGCCGCCCCGATCGGTTTGATGAGTGCCATGCACGAGGAGTTGGTCTTGCTGCTGGAGGCCATGCCTGACGAGCAACGCGTGACTGTGGCCGGGCGAGACTTTTGGCTGGGGCACTGGCAGGGGCGTTCGGTGGTGGTGGTGCTTTCGCGGATCGGCAAGGTGGCGGCGGCGACCACGGCCACGGCGCTGATCGAGCGCTTTGGTGTTCAGCAGATCGTGTTCACGGGTGTGGCGGGCGGTGTCGGCCCCGGGGTTCGCGTGGGCGATGTGGTGCTGGCGGACAGCTTTGTGCAGCACGACATGGATGCCTCTCCGCTGTTCCCGCGGCACGAGGTGCCGTTGTACGGCCGCAGTCGATTTGCAACCGATCCCGCTCTCTCGCGAGGGCTGGCCCTGGCTGCGCAACAGGTGCTGGCGCAGGTGGCGGCCCATGTGGGGGGTGCTGCGGTGGCCGAATTTGCGCTGCATTCGCCACGCTTGCACACCGGCCTGATCGCCAGTGGCGACCGTTTTGTCTCGAGCACGTCCGAATGCCGGGCCCTGCAGCAGGCCCTGCCCGAAGCGTTGGCGGTGGAAATGGAAGGGGCTGCTGTGGCGCAGGTCTGTGCTGACTACGGTGTCCCTTTTGCCGCGCTGCGCACGGTTTCGGACCGGGCTGACGACGATGCCCATGCCGACTTCAGCCGATTCATCCGATCCGTGGCCAGCCGCTACAGCCTGGGCATGCTGTCGGCCTGGCTGGCGCGCTGACTTACTTCAGCCAACCCCGCCGACGGAAGTACCACATCGGTACCACCGCGCTGGCCACCATCAGTGCCAGCGCGTAAGGGTAGCCCCAGACCTGTGACAGTTCGGGCATGTACTGGAAGTTCATGCCGTACAGACTCGCGATCAGCGTGGGCGGCAGCAAGGCCACGCTGGCCACCGAGAAAATCTTGATGATCTTGTTCTGGTTGATGTTGATGAAGCCGACGGTGGCGTCCATCAGGAAGTTGATCTTGTCGAACAGGAAGGCGGTATGCGAATCGAGCGAATCGATGTCGCGCAGGATCTGTCGTGCCTCCTCGAACTGCTCGGCGTTGAGCATCTTGGAGCGCATCATGAAGCTGACGGCGCGGCGGGTGTCCATCACGTTGCGGCGGATGCGGCCGTTCAGGTCTTCCTGGCGCGCAATCGCGCCCAGTACCTCGCCAGCCAGTTCGTCGGTGACATCGCCCGAGAGCACCAGTTTGCTGGCTTTCTCCAGCTCGTCGTAAATGCCTTCGAGCGTGTCGGCCGAATACTCGGCATCCGCGTCGAACAGTTTGAGCAGCACCTCCTTCGCGTCTTCGATCAGGCCAGGCGCGCGACGGGCGCGCATGCGCAGCAAGCGGAACACGGGTACGTCTTCATCGTGGATTGAAAACAGCACCCCCCGGCTTTTGAGGTCGGTGTTGTGCTGATTGAGGATGAAGGCGCAGCGCACGGTGCGCGGCTCGTCCTCGTCGGCGATCAGGAAGTCCGAACGGATGTGCAGCTCGCCGTTGTCTTCTTCGTAGAAGCGGGCCGATTCCTCAATGTCCTCGTCCATCGCGTCTTCGGGAATGGACAGGCCGTAGTACTGCTTGATCCAGCGTTTTTCTTCAACGGTAGGCGATTCCAGGTCGACCCAGACCGGATGAAAGCGAGACAATTCTTCCAGGGATTCGATTTCTTCCTGGAACAGGCGGCCGTTGACGAGGGTGAAGATGTTGAGCATGTCGGGGCTCCATGAGGGCCGAAAGCCAAAGGTTCAAAAGGGGCGGCAGGGTTGCGGTGCTTTCGAACGTCGGCAGATGCTCAGGCGTCCGAAAGCTACCGACTCGGGTAGCTTTCCATGACAAGGACTCCGTAAATGGGGTTGGCGGATTATCGCATCTGCGATGTCAGGCGGCTCCGACAGGCATTGGGCCATGCCTGTGTGACAGTTCTGGGCGCGGGCGGATGCGGATCCGGGCAGTGCAGACCTTGGCACCATAGCAGTCGGGGGACGGCCTGCCAAGCAGCGCCCGTGGAAATCCCGGGGTTTGTGCTATCCCCCTTGCCTTTGGGATCGGGCGGGCGCATAGTGGTCCCAACAGCCGTTTCCAGCCTGGGTCGGCTGTCTGGTCCGCCTTGAGAGGCGGCATCCTCAATACGTGTTACAGGAGGCTTTCGTATGAACCTGACGATCAGCGGTCACCATCTTGAAGTCACACCCGCCCTGCGCAGTTATGTGACAGGCAAGCTTGATCGGATCACCCGGCATTTCGACCAGGTCGTCGATGTCAAAGTGCTGTTGACGGTCGAAAAGCAAAAGGAGAAGGAAAAGCGCCAGCGTGCCGAATGCAACATTCACGTGAAGGGCAATGATCTGTTCGCCGAAAGTGCGCATGAGGACCTCTATGCGGCGGTGGATGAATTGATGGACAAGCTTGACCGTCAGGTGGTCAAGCACAAGAGCCGACTGACTGACCACCACCATGACGCTCCCAAGCGCATGATGTGAGCCATCAACCTGCGACAAGGCTGCTTCGGCAGCCTTTTTCTTTCTATTTCGGGCCAATGGGCCAATATTGCTTTTAAAACAGATTTCCGGACGGTCTTGGCCGACAGGTGCATAATCCGCCCTCGACCATGAATCGTCTCGCGTCCATCCTGCCTGTCGCCCAGGTTCTTGTTGGTGTTGAAGCCACCAGCAAAAAACGGGCTTTTGAAGAAGCCGGCCTTCTCTTCGAGAACCTGCACGGCTTGTCCCGCGCCTTGGTGACGGACAGCCTGTTCGCGCGCGAACGCCTGGGCTCGACTGGCCTGGGGCATGGCGTGGCCATTCCGCACGGCCGCATCAAGGGGCTCAAGGCCCCGATGGCTGCCGTCTTCTCGCTGGCCCAGCCCATTGGATTCGATGCGCCGGACGAGCAACCGGTGAGTCTGCTGATCTTCCTCCTCGTGCCTGAAGCGGCGACCCAGAAGCACCTGGAAATCCTGTCTGAAATTGCCGAGCTGCTCAGCGACAGCGCCTTGCGCGAGAACATCAAGGCCAGCACCACCCAGGACGGCCTGCACCAGCTGATTGCCCAGTGGCGTTCGGCCCAGACTGTCTGACTGCCCCCCCGAGACCAGAGGCCGCATGAAACCGACCGTGGTCAGCGCCGATGTCCTGTTCGAGGACCACCGTGCCCAGCTGAAATGGCAATGGGTGGCGGGCTTGGGCGCTTCCGAGCGCCGTTTTGACGAAGTGGCCGTGCGCGAGGCGACTTCCGGTGCCGATCTGGTGGGCTACCTGAACTACATCCATCCCTACCGGGTGCAGATTCTGGGCCCACGTGAAGTGGCCTACCTGACCAACTCCACACCCGAAGACTGTGCCCGGCGCATTGCCCGCATCGTCACGCTGGAGCCGCCGGTGCTGGTTCTGGCCGATGGCCAGGTGGCGCCCGAAGCGCTGCTGTCCATGTGCGAACGTGCGCAGATCCCGATGTTCGCCACCAAAGAGTCGTCGGCATTTGTCATTGACGTTCTGCGCGCCTACCTGTCCAAGCACTTCGCCGACCGCACCACCATGCACGGCGTGTTCATGGACATCCTGGGCCTGGGGGTGCTGATCACCGGTGAGTCCGGGCTGGGCAAGAGCGAACTGGGCCTGGAGCTGATCTCGCGTGGCAACGGCCTGGTGGCCGACGATGCGGTGGATCTGTACCGCATCAACCAGACCACCATCGAGGGCCGTTGCCCCGATCTGCTGCAGAACCTGCTGGAAGTGCGCGGCATCGGCCTGCTGGACATTCGTGCCATCTTTGGTGAAACCGCAGTGCGCCGCAAGATGCGCCTGAAGCTCATCGTGCACCTGGTGCGCAAAGAGACGCTCGAGCGTGAATACGAGCGTCTGCCCGCCGAGCCACTGACCCAGGACATCCTGGGCATTCCGGTGCGCAAGGCGGTGATTCAGGTGGTGGCTGGGCGCAACATCGCCGTGCTGGTGGAAGCTGCCGTGCGCAACACCATCCTGCAGATGCGCGGCATTGACACGTTTCAGGAGTTCATGGACCGCCAGCGCCGCGCCATGGAGTGACCATCAGCCCTGCCGATGCGGGCAGGGTTTGCGGGTGCAGTGGGCGTACAGGCTCAGTGCGTGGTCCGCAATCTCGAAACCTTTGGCTTGGGCCACGGCCTGCTGACGGGCTTCGATTTCGGGGTCATAGAACTCTTCCACCCGGCCGCAATCCAGACACACCATGTGGTCATGGTGCTGGCCCTCGTTGAGCTCGTAGACCGCCTTGCCGCTTTCGAAATGGTTGCGGTGCAGCAAGCCGGCCTGCTCGAACTGCGTGAGCACCCGGTACACAGTCGCCAGTCCAATGTCCGCGCCTTCCTGCAACAACTGGCGAAACACGTCTTCGGCCGTCATGTGGCGCTGTACGCCGCGCTGGAAAACCTCCAGGATTTTCAGGCGAGGGCCGGTGGCTTTCAGGCCGCTGCTCTTGAGGTCGTCGATCTGCATGGGATGGTGCTTGGAGTGTGGCGGTCGCGCGGCGGGCTGGCCGCTACAATGCCCCGATGATATCGGCCTGCATCCAACCATGACAGCCTCACTGATGATTCGTCTGACTTTGCTGACCCTGGCCGCGGTGGCAGGTTTGTCCGGTTGTGGATTCCCCCAGGGGGTGCACCGTGACTCCTTCAAGCCGTATGTGCCCGATGTGGTGCAGGGCAATTTCGTCTCACGCGAACAGCGCCAGTACCTGCGCCCTGGCATGACCCGGGCCCAGGTGCGCGATGTGCTGGGCACCCCCTTGGTCACCAGTCTGTTCCATGCCGACCGTTGGGACTACGCGTTTTCCATCCGTCGCCAGGGTGTGGCGCCCCAGCAGTTCCGCATGACGCTGTACTTCAGCAACGATGTGCTCAGCAGCATCGAAAGCGACGAATTGCCCAGTGAAGTGGAATTCGTGCAGCGTCTGAGCACCCCCACCCCGGCGATCAAGGTCCCGTCACTGGAGGCGACCGAGGAACAGCTCAAGAAATACCCGGCCAGCCGAAGCAGTCAGCCTGCGCCTGCCGCTCCTCAGGCGCCCTTGCCTGCCCATTACCCGCCGCTGGAGTCTGCGCCTCGCTGAGGGGCGATTGCAGTGCCTGCTTTTTCTGTGAATCGAACATGACCGCTTCTTCCTCGAACAATGCCTTGCCCATTGCCGTGGCTGGCGCTACCGGCCGCATGGGGCACATGCTGATCGAAGCCATTCTGGGCACCGAAGACTGCCGCCTCTCGGGCGCGCTCGACATCGCTGCCAGCCCCGCGCTGGGGCAGGATGCCGCCGCCTGGCTGGGCAAGGCCTCGGGTGTGGCCGTGACCAGCGATCTGCGTGCCGGTCTGAAGGATTCGAAATTCCTGATCGATTTCACCCGCCCCGAGGGCACGATGGCGCATCTCAAGGTTTGCCGTGAGCTGGGCGTGAAGGCCGTGATCGGCACCACCGGTTTTTCGGAAGAACAAAAAGCCGAGATTGCCGACATTGCCAAGGACATCGCCATCGTCATGGCGCCCAACATGAGCGTGGGCGTCAATGTCACGCTCAAGCTGCTGCAGATGGCCGCGCAGGCGCTGGCCACCGGCTACGACATCGAAATCATCGAAGCGCACCACCGCCACAAGGTGGACGCGCCCAGCGGCACCGCGCTCAAGATGGGTGAGGTGATCGCCGAAGCGATTGGCCGCGATCTGAAAGAGTGCGCTGTCTACGAGCGCTACGGCCACACCGGCGAGCGTGACCCGTCCACCATCGGTTTTTCCACCATCCGCGGTGGTGACATCGTGGGCGACCACACGGTGCTGTTTGCCGGCACCGGCGAACGCATCGAGGTCACGCACAAATCGTCGAGCCGCGCCACCTACGCCCAGGGCAGCCTGCGTGCGGTGCGCTTCCTGGCTGGGCAGCCGCGCGGCCTGTTTGACATGTTCGACGTGCTGAACCTGCGCTGAAAACCATGAGCCCCCACATTCGCCACTTCGTGCGCTCACTGCCCCCCGAGGGGGTGCTGTCCTTCTTGGGGCGGCCCTGCGCAGGACGGCCATGAGCCTGGCCGATTTCTGGCTGCACAGCGACGCCTTCAGCCTGTTCCTGGCGCTGGTGTTGCTGGCGCTGTCGGTGGCCAGCTGGGTGGTGATCGTCTGGAAATGGCGTTTGCTGCGGCGCGTGCAGGCGGATCTGCCGCGCAGCATCGCGGCTTTCTGGCAGGCGCCGCACCTGACTGCGGCCCGCGAGCAGCTGCCCGCTTTTGACCGCGACCGTTGCTTGTCGCCGTTGGTCGACGCCACAGAACAACCCCTGACGGGCACGCTGGCTGGCGCCGGTTTGCGCCATGAACAGCTCACCCGTACCTTGCGCGACGCCCTGCACGAGGTGCTGCGCCGCCTGCAGTGGGGCCAGACGGTGCTGGCCACGGCCGGGTCGATTGCGCCGTTTGTGGGCCTGTTGGGCACCGTCTGGGGCATCTTCAACGCCCTGACCGGCATGGCCGAGGCGGGCCAGCTGACCGTGGACAAAATCGCCGGCCCGGTGGGCGAGGCGCTGGTCATGACCGCTTTCGGGCTGGGCGTGGCGATTCCGGCGGTGCTGGGCTACAACCTGCTGGGACGCCGCATCGGCCAGATCGAGTCCGAACTCGAGGGTTTTGCCCACGACCTGCGTGGCCTGCTCGCAGGCAAGGACTGAAAAGGTATGTCATTCGGTCGCCTCGAACGCCGCACCGAAGCGCCGCCGATGAGCGAGATCAACGTCACGCCGCTGGTGGACGTGATGCTGGTGCTGCTGGTGATCTTCATGCTGACCGCGCCGCTGCTCACCAGTGCGGTGCGGCTGGATTTGCCCAACGCCGAGGCGCCTTCCGCCGCATCAAGCCCCGCGGCGCTCACCCTGGCGCTCGATGCCCAAGGCGACATTTTTCTGAATGACCGCCCGGTCACCCCGGAGCAGCTGCGCCAGCGTCTGCAGGAGGTGGCCCACGCGAATCCGGACGCCGAACTGCAGCTGCGCGCTGACCAGTCGCTGTCTTACGGCAAGGTGGTGGAGGTGATGGCGCTGGCCCAGAAAGCGGGCCTGTCGCGCATCGGGTTTGTGGCGCAGCCGGTGGCGCGCTGATTTTTGACGTTGCCGGTGGGTGGGTCTGGTTTGGGTGGGGCAAGGCTCCTTCGTCGCAGGCTCAATGTCGTCACCTTGCCCCCACCCAAACCAGACCATGGTGAGGATCAACGCCGGAAGCCAAATGCGCGCTGAGCGTGGGGTGG
>JACCDV010300163.1_pt1 | contig 32187 bp, 36 predicted proteins | sample 7446131 | NCBI WGS metagenome assembly JACCDV01 (sample SAMN15323448, study PRJNA562643) | freshwater metagenome | isolation source: river surface water | place: USA:Blue River Watershed | collected 2017-08-17 | reverse complement strand
TACATAGGAAGCGTAATCCAAGAACCAATCCTTGTACATTCCTGTAACTTTGGTAATGGTATCCTCTGGATTTTCGTTGTTTTCGTAAAAATGATGTCCCGTTGACACATGAATATCCTCAAAACCTCCCTCTTTTTGAGGCTGGTCTTGATTCTCTAAATTGTCGTCTTCTGGGATGATGTTATCTTCTTCGTCTTTCATTTTTATGCTGATTTATATCAGAATACTTTAAATTCAAAATTACTGTTCACTTTAAACTGAACACTGATCACTACTTCTCCACTACATCCAACTCCACTTTCAAATTGTTGATGATGAACTCTTGTCGGTCTGGAGTATTTTTACCCATGTAGAACTCTAACAAGGTTTCAATCGTTGTGGCTTTATCTAACATGACGGGATCTAAGCGAATGTCTTGCCCTATGAAATGTTTGAACTCATCTGGCGAAATTTCCCCTAATCCTTTGAATCGGGTGATTTCTGGTTTTGGTTTTAGTTTTTCAATGGCGTTAACACGTTCTTCTTCGCTGTAACAATAAATTGTTTCCTTTTTATTTCGCACACGGAATAATGGCGTTTGTAAAATATACAAGTGTCCGTCTTTTATTAACTCAGGGAAAAATTGTAAGAAAAACGTAATCAATAACAAGCGAATGTGCATACCGTCGACGTCGGCATCGGTTGCAATTACGATGTTGTTGTAGCGTAAATCTTCCATCGATTCTTCAATGTCTAATGCGGCTTGCAATAAGTTGAATTCTTCGTTTTCGTACACGATTTTTTTCGTCATTCCATAAGAATTCAATGGCTTTCCACGCAAACTGAAAACCGCTTGCGTATTCACATCGCGACTTTTGGTAATCGAACCTGAAGCCGAATCTCCCTCGGTAATAAAAAGCGTACTTTCTAAACTTCTTGGATTTTTAGCATCGGTTAAATGGACACGGCAATCGCGTAATTTTTTATTATGTAAACTTGCTTTTTTAGCACGTTCTTTGGCTAATTTTCGAATACCAGAAAGTTCTTTACGTTCGCGCTCGGCTTGTAAAATCTTACGCAATAACGCATCGGCAACTTCTGGATTTTTGTGTAAGAAATTGTCTAAATTCGTTTTTATAAAATCATTTACGAACGTACGAACCGTTGGCCCATTCGGACCGATATCGGTGGAACCTAATTTGGTTTTCGTTTGTGATTCGAAAACAGGCTCTTCAACTTTAACCGATACTGCTGAAACAATCGATTTACGAATATCGGAAGCTTCAAAAGGTTTATTATAAAACTCTTTAATAGTTTTCACAATCGCCTCACGGAAAGCACCCAAATGTGTTCCTCCTTGAGTCGTATTTTGTCCGTTTACGAACGAATGGTATTCTTCTGAATATTGAGATTTACTGTGCGTGATAGCCACTTCGATATCGTCTCCTTCCAAGTGAATGATTGGATACACCATATCTTCAGCCGAAATATTTTCTTCCAATAAATCTTTCAATCCATAGTCCGAAACATATTTTTCACCATTGTAATAAATCGTTAAACCGCGATTTAAATAACAATAGTTTTTCAGCATTTTGATGATGTACTCGTTTCGGTATTTGTAGTTTTTGAAAATCGTATCATCAGCCACGAAAGAAACTTTGGTTCCTTTGCGTTTTGTAGTTTCTTGAATATCTTCTTCCAGCGTTAGATTTCCTGCTGAGAATTCTGCTGCTTTTTGTTGGTTATCACGAACCGATTCTACTCGGAAGTAATTCGAAAGTGCATTTACAGCTTTTGTTCCGACCCCATTTAAACCTACAGATTTCTTAAAGGCTTTGGAATCGTACTTTCCACCTGTGTTCATTTTGGAAACTACATCGACCACTTTTCCTAACGGAATGCCTCTACCATAATCGCGAACGGTTACCAATTTATCTTTGATAGTTACTTCAATGCTTTTTCCGGCACCCATAACGAATTCATCGATACAGTTGTCCATAACTTCCTTTAACAGAATGTAAATACCATCATCAGGCGATGAACCGTCACCTAATTTTCCGATATACATACCCGGACGCATACGAATGTGTTCTTTCCAATCGAGCGAACGTATGTTGTCTTCGGTATATTGATTTTGCTCTAACATAGACAGATTTTGGATTTTGTGCAATATAGCATTTATCTCCAAAATTCAGAAGCGAAAAACCGATAAGTTATTGACAAAATATGGTTGACAAGAGCAAGTTCAATGGCAAGTTCAAAAACAAAAGAGGAAAGAAAAAAGAGGAAAGAAAAAAGAGGAAAATTAATCCAATCTTAGGGTTTTATATCTTTGTAGCATTTCAGAATAATCTTTGTTTGGATAAACTTCCATAACTTTAATTTTCTTTGTAGAAATTATCTTTACATATTTTTCAAAAGTCACTTCTTCACAGATATTTGCACGAGCAAAACCAAAATTTTTCCATTCATTATTCTTAAAAGTAAAATATTGAATCTTTCCCCAACAACCTATGAACCAATGTGGAAAAATTGCAAACTCAGAAACCCCATCTTTATTAATATCCCCTAAACTCTCAATTCCGGCACCAATAGCATTATATATTACAATTTGTTGGTCAGTGAAAGAAAACTTAAACGTAATTTCACAGGCATTATTTACACAATCTCCGTCATAATCCTCTGTTGCATTTATCATTTGAGGATAAAATCGGAATATTGTATCTGGAATTTTATCCGAATTCAAATCTCCAATTAAAAGCGTATCAACATTTTTTATTGTATCGGCAACTTTATGATTGTTGAATTTGTTATAATTAACTAAATCTTTTTTAGTCCCAAAAAGCATCGTTGAAATCAGAGCAAATAAAAATAATTTCATTTTGTAAAAATAATCAATCAGTTATTCATAATGTCTAAAAATCCCACTATCTGAAATTGTCCAAAGAGCGGCTTTTTGATTGGCGGCTTTTAAGACTTGGTTTGCCCAAGAATTGCAAGTGTAAAACAGCGAGTAACTTCCGTTAGCTTCGTAAAAAACATCGTGTTTTCCGTAAACGGCATCGGTTTCAATTTTTTGGAATTCACCTGATTTTGTTTGGAAAGATTCGTTTATAAATGCAATCATTTTTTTATAATTCTCTAAAGAAATTTGAATCTTTTTACAAGATTTGTTCTCTTTCAAATTTTTATAAAACGTTACATGCATAGCAGATGAACTCAAGCCTGTAGCTGCTTTTACAGCTGTACTTGCTTTTAAATCAGCCCAAGTTGGTGTTTCTAAATAAAAACCTTTGTCACCCCAACCTAAAGCTACATATTGATACGTAGTATCTTTTGATTTGGTATGTTCAAATTTGAGTTGGGAAGTCCAATCGTGGTATTCATTTTTAATTGGTAAAACGATATCGGTATGCACGCCATTTGTTAAAATGCAAATGGGAATTTCTTTTTGATTTTCAACCAAATCTTCATTTACAGAAACAAAAGATAATAAGGTTACAATTAACAAATATGTGAACAACGACAAAATGAAAATAGCTATATATTTCAGTAGTTTTTTGATGATTTTCATTTTGCTATTTTCTTAAATTTTGATTCATAACCAAAGTTTTTAACTTCAAAAAATCTCTTAAATTCAGACCTTGATGGAGAAATCAGATACGTTGTAGAATCTATTTGTTTGGATTTTATTTTAGTGATAGAATCCATTTTTCTTAAATCGTCGTCTGTATACAAATACTTGATTACCAATTCATCTTTATTCAAAAAAACCATTTTAGATTGCCAATAAATAGAATCTTTATCACTTATAACCAACTTACCATTGATTCTTTTTGCTTTTTGTTTATCAGAAAAAACAAACAAAGTATCAATTTCTTTCTGAGAGAATTCTATAGAATCACCTATTATTTTATCTTCTAAAAATGTAGTTTCATTTTTAAATTTATATTTCCCATTAACTTTTATCAATTCATTACTTAAAGAATCTAAACTATTTTTATGAATTCGGAATATAAAAAAACTCTCTTCTACAATCATTTTTTTCGAAATATTCAAATAGATAGAATCTTCATTTACATACAATCCTAAATATTTATTTGGAATTGAATTTAACTCTGAATCATTGATAGGTTGTGGTTCTTGATAATAATATGTATTACCAATAGGATGTTCAGCTGCTCGTTCTTTGCAAGATGCATAAAAAAGCATTGTAATTAATAAAATTAAATATTTTTTCATGGTAGTTTGTTTTGATAGAAAATATCAAAACGTATGCCAGAAAAATAAAGAAATTATCGGTTTTCTTGTTTTAGCCAATCGGTTTTTTTCTTGATAATTTTAATAACAACAATTGCTATTAATAAAAACATCATGCTATACAACAGAAAAGGATTTGAAGCTTCTGCATTTTTTAAATAAACACCAACATAATCAAAAGCAAAGAATATAGCAAATAACACAAAGATTCCTGTTATCTCTTTTCTAACTACTTTTTTCCAACTAAAAGATAAATCTGCTTTGACAAAATTTTTAAAATCTGGAATAAAAGCAGGTACTCGATTTGACCACTCTTCATACACAGCACCAAACTTATTTCTTAAAAATTGCTCTTCCGCATACATAATTCTTTCATAATACAACCAATACGAAAGTGTAAACGCCACAACAAACCAAAAGTTACCTGATAAAATTGCGGGAGCTAACCACATGAAGTAATTTCCAAGATACAATGGATGACGCACTAGTGAATAAATTCCTTTTGTATTTAATGTATCAGCTACTTGATTTTTAACGGTTCTACCTGAAGTGTTTTTTGGAGTAAAACCAATAACACAAATTCGGATAAACAATCCGAATAATCCTATCAACAAGCAACTCATTTCGAAATAAATCTCGTATGGCGAATTTTTAATAAAAAAAGTTTCGGGATGTAATTCCGTGTAAACAAAAAGCAAAAAACCTATGAATAAAATAAATACAGGCAAAACACCTCTGTATCTAAAGAGCCACAAACCTTGCTTTTCGAATTCTTCTTTTAATGCCATAGAGCGATTATTTCTTTACTTTAATCAAAATTATACGTTAAAACGGAAATGCATTACATCTCCATCTTTAACAATATATTCTTTTCCTTCTACTCTTAATTTTCCAGCTTCTTTTACTTTTGCTTCAGAACCGTAATTAGAGAAATCTTCAAATGCAATAACTTCTGCACGGATGAATCCTTTTTCAAAATCAGTATGAATAACTCCAGCTGCTTTTGGTGCAGTATCACCAATGTTGATTGTCCAAGCACGAACTTCTTTAACACCAGCCGTGAAATAGGTTTGTAATTTCAATAATTTGTAAGCTGCACGAATTAACACTGCCGAACCTGGCTCAGATAATCCCATGTCTTGTAAAAACATTTGACGCTCTTCATAGTTTTCTAATTCGGTAATATCTGCTTCTGCTCCTACTGAAAGTACAATTACCTCAGCATTTTCATCTTTAACTAATTCACAAACTTGATCTACATATTTGTTTCCATTTACCGCTGAAGCTTCGTCAACATTACAAACGTATAAAACTGGTTTTATGGTGATTAATTGAAAACTTTCTAACATTTCTTCCTCATCTTGATTTTGAGGAACAACTGTACGAGCTGATTTACCCGCTAATAAAGTTTCACGAATTCTATCTAATAAAGCTTTTTCAGCTTGTGCTTCTTTGTTACCTGTTTTTGCAGCACGATTGGTTTTTTCCAAACGTTTTTCAACAGTTTCTAAGTCTTTTAATTGCAATTCGATATCAATCGTTTCTTTATCACGAATTGGATTTACATTACCATCAACGTGTACGATATTGTCATTATCAAAACAACGTAAAACGTGAATAATTGCATTACATTCTCTAATATTTCCTAAGAATTGATTTCCTAAACCCTCACCTTTACTTGCTCCTTTTACCAAACCAGCAATATCAACGATATCCACTGTTGCCATTTGAACACGTTCTGGTTTTACTAATTCCTCAAGACGAGCAATACGTGGATCTGGAACGTTTACTACTCCAATATTAGGTTCTATAGTACAAAATGGAAAGTTAGCACTTTGCGCTTTTGCGTTTGATAAACAATTAAATAAAGTTGATTTTCCAACATTTGGTAATCCTACAATTCCTGCTTTCATATCTATTTGATATTTTTTATTAAGTGATATGTAACGCAAAGCGTTTCATTATGAATGTAATTTTAAAAGTGCGCAAATATACTTTAATCCTGATTAGTATCAAAGTATTAAATAAAAGGAGTTGATTTAGAAATTATTCTACTGGGATTTCGTCTTTATTTTGGTTTTCATCATCAACTTTTCCAAGTCGCTCAATAATAGCTTTTTCTTCAGAAGTACTTACAAAACCTGATTCCACATCCCAATAATTCGTAAAAAACGAAGTATGCTTGTTAATTAAAGATTTTCCTTTAAAAACATTTTTATCACCGTATTCGAAAGTTTTTTTATTAAAATCGGTTACTACCATGTGATTTTTTACTTCAATACGTCTAGATTTCTTTTTGTAATATTTTTCAAAACCAATTACTTCTTTTGAATTAGCTAAATAATAATAACTTCCTTCTTGTCGAAAGGTATTTTTAAATTCCAATTTATATACTTTTCTAGAGGCGAACATACTTTCTTTATAGATTTGAAGTCGGTCTGGAGTAACGTAAGAACTTACTTCAATTATCAATTTTTTATTACTATCATAAACTACCGTAAAATCGGATAGTATGCCTTTAGATTCAGAAAAAGGAACAACTTTTATAACAAGATAATCCTCATTGGATGGATACGTTCTTACTAAAAAATCGTAAAGTTTTTTTGCTCTAGAATCAAGAACTTCTTCCAAATATTTAAATTGGTAATAATTTTCTATGATATTATTCAAGTCGTATCCTAAAATATCGGCATCAATATCACCTTCTAAAACACCTACCGCACGATTTTGTTCTACTAAAATATCGGTTTTAATATTTTTTTCATTTCCTAAAATTTGAAAATTAATTAATCCGTCAATAAAAAAAACAATTTGGTTATCGCGTTTATAAAATTCATGCAAATACACTTTAAGGCTTATTGGTATTGTAATTTTAGATTTAGAATTTTCAATTACTTTTTTTAGAATTTCTTGAGGATGGTCTTTTGTAATGATGTACTCTTCTAATTCTTGAGTAATAGGTTCTAAATACACTACATTTTCCATTTTATTTAAGGTTGAAAGTTTAACGATACTTTTTTTATAGGAATAATGTGTAAATTCTAAGTCTGAAGATTTATTCAGGCTGATTATTGCCAGACCTTCTTTGTTAGTAAGAAAACCTTGACGAGTTCTTAAGGCAGTTATCGTAACCTCATCAATAGGCAAATCGGTATCGAAATCTTTCACAATAACCGTAAATTCTAGATTTTGCGAAAAGACACAGACAGAAAATAACCATAATAAAAAAGTAAGTTTTTTTATCATAAATTACCGATTTACTTCCAAATATAATCAAAATAAAATAAAAAAACTCATTAAAAAAGAAGTTTTTACTTCATAAAAACAAAAAAAGGAGAACCTTCAAATTGAAAATTCTCCTTTTTATAAATGCTTTAAAAAATTTATTCGTTATGCAAAAATGATTGTCTGTTTAATAGCGTTTCTTCACTTTCAACATGATTATCATCAGGAACACAACAATCTACTGGACAAACTGCTGCACATTGAGGTTCTTCATGAAAACCTTTACATTCTGTACATTTTCCTGGTACAATATAATAGATATCATCAGAAATTGGGGTTTGAGCAGCATCTGAATCTACCTCAGTTCCATCAGGTAAAATAACTTTTCCTCTTAGTTTTGTACCATCTTTCCATCTCCAATCATCAGCACCTTCATAAATTGCTGTATTTGGACATTCAGGTTCACAAGCACCGCAGTTGATACATTCGTCTGTTATTATAATTGCCATATCTTCAAAAGTTAGAAGTTAGAAATTAGAAGTTAGAAGTTTTATAAAAATCCACTTTTAGTCTAACTAAATGATTATTTTTGTGCAAAAATACAACGTATACAAAATATAAACAAGTTACAAATGTTACAAAGTGAAATAAAATCGAGTTTTGTTGAATTAGGTAATTTCTTAAGACAATTTTCAGAAGTTGGTAATACAAAAGCAACCTCAGTTTTACATAACGATTTATTCTTTGATAACTTTGCATCATTGATTGAACTTTCGCGATCTCACAATGGTTGGTTTACAACCGAACAAGTATATTTTAGCATTCAAGCTTGGGCTAAAGCACTAACGGAAGAGAACTTAAATCATTGGCTTTCCAACTACAATTTCTCAGAAATCGAACATAAAAAAGTGGGATTAGTTTTAGCAGGAAACATTCCGCTAGTAGGGTTCCATGATTTTCTTTCAGTATTGATTTTGGGTCATGATGTATTGGTAAAAACCTCATCAAACGATCAACATTTATTGAAATTTTTAGTGAATTATCTAATTACAGTTGAACCTAAACTTAACTCAAAAATAACTTTTGTTGAAGGTAAACTAGAAGGTTTTGATGCTGTAATTGCTACCGGAAGCAACAACACAGCACGCTATTTCGAATATTATTTCAAAGACAAACCGAGTATCATTCGTAAAAACAGAAATTCGGTTGCGGTTTTAAACGGAACAGAAACTTTTGAAGATTTAGTGAATTTAGGAGAAGATATTTTTCGCTATTTTGGATTAGGATGTCGTAATGTTTCAAAACTTTTTGTTCCAAAAGGATACAATTTTGATAATTTCTTCAAAGCTATGTACGAATATCGCGATGTGATTCAGTATGAAAAATACGCCAATAACTACGATTACAACAAAGCGGTTTTCTTAATGAGTAATTTCCAACTTTTAGACAATGAATTCCTTACAATTAAAGAAGATTCAAGTTACTCATCTCCTATTTCATCAGTGTTTTATGAATTCTATAATAATTTGGAAGATGTAAAAAAACGATTAGAAAATGATACAGAGCAGATTCAATGTATCGTATCAAATGATTTGATTCCAAACTCAGTAGCTTTTGGTCAAACCCAACAACCAAAACTTTGGGATTATGCAGATAATGTGGATACTTTGTCGTTTTTAATTAGTTTGTAATATGAAATTTGTTGTAAAAACAACATCTAGATCAATTGAAAACTTTTGGTTTATTGTGTTCTTTTTACTTTATGGAATTTCTTTATTCACATTAATTAACTTTGTAAAATTAGATAATCTTGGATTATTCGTCTTTTTTGTTTTATTCCTTATCCTATTTCTGCCACTATTTTACTATTTAAATAAAAAAACTGGCGAAGGTATTATGGAATGGACAATATCTGAAAGCGGTTTAAATATGAAATGGATTAAAACCGATATTATAACTGATAATGAAGCCGTGAACTTAGATTGGAAAGAAATAGATCGTATACAATCAACCGCAATAACAAGTATTGGATATGGTAAAGAACTTGGTAAAAATTTAATTATTACTACAATTTATGGCAAAGAAATAAAAATTAGACACCTTGAAAAAACCAAAGATGATTTTTTTGCTTTCAAGAACAATCTTTACTCATTTAATAAAAAAAACAACAAATAATTACTAAATTATAATTTTTACAAAAGAATTTTAACTAAAACGTTTTTGTTAATAACATCTCATAATTATTGTAGAATTTAAACCTATTTTTTAATCAAGAATTCCGAAATTTGACCTTTAAATAAATAACTACAACAACAATGAAAAAACACAACTACAGTGCAGGTCCATGTATACTACCACAAGAAGTATTCGAAAAATCGGCACAAGCTATTTTAGATTTCAACAATACTGGATTATCTATTTTAGAAATTTCACACCGCAGTAAAGATTTCGTAGCCGTAATGGACGAAGCTAGAGCTTTAGTTTTAGAACTTTTAGGGTTAGAAGGCAAAGGTTATGAAGTATTATTCTTAGGTGGTGGAGCTAGTATGCAATTTTTAATGGCTCCATACAACTTAATGAAAGTAGACGGAAAAGCAGCTTATTTAGATACGGGAACTTGGGCAAGTGGAGCTATCAAAGAAGCAAAACTTTTTGGAGAAACAGTTGTTTTAGCTTCATCAAAATCAGAAAATTACAATCATATTCCAAAAGGATACACTATTCCTGCTGATGCAGATTATTTCCACTGCACAAGTAACAATACCATTTTTGGAACTCAAATGAAATCATTTCCTGAAGTGAATGTTCCTTTAGTATGCGATATGAGTTCTGATATTTTTTCACGTGTTTTAGATTTTTCAAAATTTGATTTAATCTATGCGGGAGCTCAAAAAAATATGGGACCAGCTGGAGCAACATTAGTCGTAGTAAAAACTGAAATTTTAGGAAAAACCGGAAGAGCTATTCCAAGTATGTTAGATTATCAACAACATGTTTTTAAAGAGAGTATGTATAATACGCCACCTGTATTTCCGGTATATGCCTCACTTTTAACCTTACAATGGTTGAAAAAAATAGGTGGAATTGCAGCTATTGAAAAAATCAATGAAGCAAAAGCAAATTTACTTTACAACGAAATCGACCGCAATCCATTATTTAAAGGAACTGCCGCTAAAGAAGACAGAAGTAACATGAATGTTACGTTCTTATTAAATGACGAAGCACACCAAGAAAAATTTGATGCCATGTGGAAAGCAGCCGGAATTTCTGGTTTAGCTGGACATAGATCTGTTGGTGGCTATAGAGCTTCTATGTATAATGCGTTACCAATTGAAAGTGTTCAGGTTTTAGTTGATGTAATGCAAGAATTAGAAAATAAAATATAGTAATTAGTGACTAGTGAATAGTAACTAGTATAAAAAAATAAAAACAAAATGAAAGTTTTAGTAAACGACGGAATTTCAAAAAGTGGAATAAAAGCTTTAGAAAAAGGAGGCTTTGAAGTAATTACGACTAAAGTAGCACAAGAACAAGTAGCTAATTTTATTAATACAAATGATGTAAAAGTAATATTAGTTCGTAGTGCTACAAAAGTTAGAAAAGACATTATTGATGCTTGTCCAGGATTAAAAATCATTGGTCGTGGCGGTGTTGGAATGGACAATATTGATGTAGCGTATGCTCGTGAAAAAGGTTTACATGTAATCAACACGCCTGCTTCTTCATCTGAAAGTGTAGCGGAATTGGTTTTTGCACATTTATTTACTGGAGTTCGTTTCTTGCATGATTCAAATAGAAATATGCCTTTAGAAGGCGATTCTAATTTTGAAGGTTTGAAAAAGGCGTATGCCAACGGAATCGAATTAAGAGGAAAAACTCTAGGAATTATTGGTTTTGGTCGTATTGGTCAAGCAGTTGCTAAAATGGCACTTGGATTAGGTATGAAAGTTATTGCAGCTGATAAATTTGTTAGCGATGCAGTAATCCGAGTTGATTTTTACAATGGTCAATTTATTAATGTAGACATTAAAACGGAACCACTTGAAGACATATTCAAACATTCTGATTTTATTACATTACACGTTCCTGCACAAGATGGTTATGTAATTGGAAAAGAAGAATTTCCATTATTAAAAGATGGTGTTGGAATTGTGAATTGTGCCCGTGGCGGAGTTATTGATGAAGTAGCACTTGTTGAAGCTTTAGATAACAATAAAGTTTTATTTGCTGGTTTAGATGTATTTGAAAACGAACCGAATCCTGAAATCCAGATATTAATGCATCCAAAAATTTCATTAACACCTCATATTGGTGCTGCTACTGGTGAAGCTCAAGATAGAATTGGAACTGAATTAGCAGAACAAATAATTAGTTTATTAAAAAATAATTAATATTTCTAATTATAATAAAGTTAAAAGCATCGACTAAGTCGGTGCTTTTTTTTATCTTTATACTGTAAAAATCAAATAGCTATGAAATATAAAATATTAACCTTTTTTACTTTTATATTTATTCTATTTGCATGCAATGCTTCACAGGATAAAAAACGATTTGAAGATAAACCCAATCTTCAAAGTGACACTATTCGTATTTCAAATGAAAAATTAGAATATGAAGTATTGATTTTTGATGTTGGATTTTCATCTTGGTTTAACAGTTTTGCAAAACCTAGAAATTATTATTCGCAATCCTATTTAGAATCGAGAAATAGAGTTTGGGTATTGGAATGGAATAGAAGAGCCATGTTATCTTCTCAATACAATCCAAATTTATATGAAATGTCAATTAATTATGAACAAAACATTGATTATGGCTATGAAGTAAACTATATGTTATATAACTACTTGGTCTATTTTCAATTGAAACACAATCAAAAGCTAGGTGGATTTACACCGAGAATATAATTTTATGAAGAAACTTAAAGAACGCTGGAATGTAACTTCAAACTGGCAATTAATTATAATTTTCATTGTTTTTGCAATAACAGGGTCAACAGCAGCTTATCTTTCAAAGCCATTAACAAACTTTCTTGGTGTCACAAAAGAAAATCTATCGCTATGGATTTATTGGCCAATACGTTTGATAATAATATTTCCTGCTTATCAAGTTTTATTAGTTTTAATTGGCGCATTATTTGGTCAATTTAATTTCTTTTGGGAGTTTGAAAAAAAGATGTTGATTAGAATGAAGTTAGGATTTATTGCCAAGTATTTTGATTCAAAGTTTACAAAAAATAAGACCGACTAAAAAGTCGGTCTTATTTTTATAATGGGATATTTCCATGTTTTCGTTTAGGAGTATCAACTACTTTATTTTCAAGCATACTAAATGCTTTTATTAATTTTCTTCGAGTATCTCTTGGCAAAATTACTTCATCAACAAATCCACGCTGAGCTGCTGTATATGGATTCGCAAATAATTCAGCATATTCAGCTTCTTTTTCAGCTAATTTAGCTACAGGATCAGCTGCTTCACTAATTTCTTTTTTGAAGATAATTTCCGATGCTCCTTTTGCTCCCATTACTGCAATTTCTGCACTTGGCCAAGCAAAATTCATATCAGCACCAATGTGTTTTGAATTCATTACGTCATAAGCTCCACCATAAGCTTTACGAGTAATTACTGTAACTCTTGGTACTGTAGCTTCACTAAAAGCATATAATAATTTTGCTCCGTGTGTGATGATTCCGTTCCATTCTTGGTCAGTTCCTGGTAAGAATCCTGGTACGTCTTCTAACACTAATAAAGGAATATTGAAACAATCACAAAAACGAACAAATCTTGCTGCTTTAATTGAACTATTAACATCTAAACATCCAGCTAAAACCATAGGTTGGTTGGCTACAATTCCGATACTTCTTCCACCTAAACGAGCAAAACCAACAATAATATTATCCGCAAAATCTTTATGAATTTCAAAAAACGAATCTTCATCAATAATTCCACCAATTACTTCGTGCATATCATAAGGTTTGTTTGCACTATCAGGAACAATTGTATCTAATTTTTCTCGAACCTCATCTTGCAATACATAAGGTAATTTTGGCGCTGTTTCTCTATTATTTTGAGGGATGTAACTCAATAATCGTTTAATATCTTCCAAACATTCAATTCCGTTTGGAGAAGTGATATGACAAACTCCTGATTTTGATGCATGAGTTGAAGCTCCACCCAATTCTTCCGAAGTTACCTCTTCATTAGTAACTGTTTTTACTACGTTTGGTCCTGTCACAAACATATAACTGTTGTTTTCCACCATCATAGTAAAGTCAGTCATAGCCGGAGAATAAACGGCTCCACCAGCACAAGGCCCCATAATAGCTGAAATTTGAGGAATTACTCCAGAAGCTTGAACGTTTCTGTAGAAAATATCCGCATATCCACCAAGTGAACGTACCCCTTCTTGAATACGAGCACCACCTGAATCATTTAATCCAATCATTGGAGCGCCATTCTTCACCGCCATATCCATTACTTTACAGATTTTTTCAGCATGTGTTTCAGATAACGAACCTCCGAAAACAGTAAAATCTTGTGCAAAAACATATACCAATCTACCATTAATAGTACCGTAACCTGTTACAACACCATCTCCATAAATGATTTCTTTTTCCATTCCGAAATCGGTAGTACGGTGTGTAACTAACATTCCGATTTCTTCAAATGAACCTTCATCTAGTAAATATTCAACACGTTCTCTTGCCGTTAATTTCTTTTTAACATGGTGTGAAGCTATTCTTTTTTCGCCTCCACTTAATTTAGCTAAAGCGATTTTATCATTTAATATTTTAATTTTATCTTCCATTTTCTTTCAATGAGTCAATTAGACAATTTGTCGATGTGCCAATTAATTTGGTAATCTTAGAACTTTTTGATCTTCTACGTATTGTTGAAATGCTAACATAGCAGCAATTTCAGCTTCCGTATCTAATTTTGATTTTAGTTTTTCAGCATCGTAATACGCTTTCACAAATCCTGTATCAAAATCACCTGAACGGAACGCTTCATGCTCCATTACAAATTTCCCGAAAGGTAACGTAGTATGAACTCCTTCAACTAAATAATTATCAATCGCTTTAATCATCAATTCGATAGATTCTTCACGCGTATTTCCGTAGGTAATCAATTTTGAAAGCATTGGATCGTAGTAAATTGGCACATCCATTCCTTCTTCAATTCCGTTATCTACACGAATTCCTTCTCCTTCTGGTAATTTATAAGTACTTAAAAAACCTACGTTTGGCAAGAAATCATTCATCGGATCTTCGGCATACACACGAAGTTCCATAGCGTGACCTTTGATTTGTAAATCTTCTTGCTTCATTGGTAATACTTCACCACGTGCTACGCGAATTTGCAATTCCACTAAATCCAATCCAGAAATTAATTCTGAAACTGGGTGTTCAACTTGCAAACGCGTATTCATTTCTAAGAAGTAGAAATTATGGTCGGCATCCATCAAAAACTCTACAGTTCCTGCTCCTAAATAATCACAAGCTTTAGCCACTTTTACAGCCGCTTCGCCCATTTCTTTACGTTTTTCAGGAGTTAATATTGAAGAAGGCGCTTCTTCCACTACTTTTTGATGACGACGTTGGATGCTACATTCTCTTTCAAAAACATAGACAATATTTCCATGACTATCCGCCATAATTTGAATTTCGATATGGCGCGGTTTCGTAACATATTTTTCAATAAAAACGGAACCATCTCCAAAAGCGTTTGTTGCTTCCGAAATTGCTCTATCCATTTGAGAAACGAAATCTTCTGCTTTTTCCACAACACGCATACCTTTTCCACCACCACCAGCTGAAGCTTTAATTAAAATTGGAAAACCAATTTCTGTTGCAATTTTCTTAGCCGCTTCGATATCAGTAATAGCATCTTCTGTTCCCGGAACCATAGGAATATTGTAATGTTTCACAGCTTCTTTTGCCGCTAATTTACTTCCCATCATTTCAATTGCTTTCGATTTTGGTCCAATGAAAATGATGTTATTCTTTTCACATGCTTCTGCAAAAGTTGAATTTTCACTCAAAAATCCGTAACCTGGATGAACGGCATCAACACCTAATTCTTTACAAACTTCGATGATTTTATCACCACGTAAATACGATTGACTTGATGCTGCTTCTCCAATTAAAACCGCTTCATCCGCATATTTAACATGTAATGCATTTCTATCGGCAGAAGAATAAACCGCTACCGTTTTGATTCCCATTTTTTTCGCAGTTTTCATTACTCTAATAGCAATTTCACCACGATTGGCAACTAATATTTTCTTAATTTCTTTCATCTTATTCGAATTCAATTAACAATTGTCCTTTATCTACTGCATTTCCTTTTTCAACGGATATCGATTTGATAACACCATCTCTTGGTGAAAGGAAACAATTTTCCATTTTCATGGCTTCCAAAATCAACAGAGGATCATTTTCTTTTACTTCTTGACCTACCGAAACGTTAATTTCTAGAATCAAACCTGGCATTGGTGCTTTGATAGCATTTACTAGTTTTGTTCTACCTCGTTCAATTCCCATACTCTTGATTAATTCATCTAAAGCATCTGAAATTGCCACTTCATAAGTGTTGTTATTAACTTTAACAGTATATTTTTTTGAAATAAAATCAGCTGATACAATTTCAGCTTTGTAAGGTTTGTTTTCTTTTAGTACATGAAACTTTGTTGCTTCAACTTTTACAGCATCTAATTTTTGTAGATCGCTTTCTGTAACTTCAAACGAAGCATTGTTATTTACTAAAAGTTTATAGTTTGTGCTCATATGAGATTATTTTAGTGGACGTAAACTTACAAAAAGAAAACGTTTTCGAAAATGATAAATCTCATAAAATTTGGAAAATAAATATAGTTGTATGAAAACTTAAAGACAAGAACAAGTTCAAAAATCAAATTTCAACGTATTAGTATTCAGTCGCAGTGACAGTTTTCAGTTTAATTAGTTTTATAGAAATCAAATGTTGTTAATTTTTAACCTTATAAAATAAAATTACAAAACTAATAACATGCTATTTCTTAGTGATTGTATTGGTTTAGAATACCAAAACAATTCAAAGTCTTCTAATTTTGATTCAAAATCTGTTTTAAGTTGAGAATACGTTAGTTTGCTTCCAGAATCTATTGCTATTTTTTTTAGGGTTTCCACCAACCATTTACCTTCTTCTGCGTTTATTGAAATATCAAAAGTTTGGGTTTTATTGTGAAACGTTAATTTCATCATTTCCCAACTATTTCCTTTTTTAGATTTGGTAAAGATTTCAATTTGAGGTATTCCACCAAGCCAAACAATTTTTGCATTGGGTTTTGTAATAAAATTTTGTTCGTTTTGAAGACAATTATAGATGTAATTTGATGGGATTTTGGTTTTTGGAATCTTAAAATCGAACCAATCTTGCAAGTCGTAATCAAAACAAATTCCATGCATGTAATTAAATAACGATTTTTTCAATCCGTAACTAAACTTATCGTGATTGATTCCGGTTTTATCTTTGAAATTGATGTCGTTATTAGCAAACATAATTTCATTTTGTTTTGGAATAACTCCAAATTCTTCAGGAAACATTCCCACAGGTGAATGCGCTGTCATAGCAAATTGATGCCAAAATCCACTTTGTAAAACACCTAATTCAAACAATTGTCGAACCATTTCCATACTATCGACTGTTTCTTGAATCGTTTGTGTTGGATAGCCGTACATCAAATAGGCGTGCACCATAATTCCAGATTCAGTAAAATTTCGGGTTACTTGCGCTACTTGTTCTACGGTTACTCCTTTTTTAATTAACTCTAAAAGTCGGTCAGAAGCCACTTCCAATCCACCAGAAACCGCAATACAACCGGATTCTTTTAACAACAAACACAAATCAGCCGTAAAACTTTTTTCGAAACGAATGTTGGTCCACCAAGTAACTACTAATTTACGTTTGATGATTTCTAAAGCGACTTCACGCATTAATGCTGGCGGTGCTGCTTCATCTACAAAATGGAAACCGTTTTCGCCTGTTTGAGCGATTAATTCTTCCATTCGATCTACCAAAATTTTGGCAGCAATGGGTTCGTATAACTTAATATAATCTAAAGAAATATCGCAAAACGTACATTTTCCCCAGTAACAACCATGCGCCATAGTAAGTTTGTTCCAGCGACCATCGCTCCACAAACTGTGCATAGGATTGGCTACTTCGATTACAGAAATATACTTATCTAACAATAAATCAGAATAATCGGGAGTACCTACTTCACTTTGTTTGTAATCTTGGCGAGTGGAATTGTTTTTATAAATGACTTGGTTATTTTCTAGAAGGAAAGTGCGTTTAGCCTCCCCTAACCCCTCCAAAGGAGGGGAATTAAGAATGTGATTAATTAATAATTCAATAGGCAATTCGCCATCATCTAAGGTGATAAAATCGAAGAATTCAAAAACACGTTTGTCTTTTAATTCACGAAGTTCGGTATTTGGAAAACCGCCACCCATTGCAGTTTTGATTTTCGGAAAATTCTCTTTTATGAATTGGGCACAACGGAAAGCACTGTATAAATTCCCAGGAAATGGAACGGAAAAACAGATTAATTTCGGTTGTACTACTTCAATTCTTTCTTTCAGAATTTTGATGGTGATTTCATCGATAAATGTTAATTCGTTTTGCAAATGATTGTAAAGTTCATCAAACGAATTTGCACTTCTACCCAATCGTTCTGCATAACGACTAAATCCAAAATTTTCATCAACACATTCTACAATAAAATCGGATAAATCTTCCAAATATAAAGTAGCTAAATGTTTTGCTTTATCTTGCATTCCCATTGAACCAAATGCGAATTCCATATCGTCTAATTGATCAAAACGAGAAGCTTCTGGAAGAAAATTTCCAGAACAAATTTGTCTCGCTAAAGATGGATTTTTACCTTGAAGAAAAGCGATGACGGAATCGATAGTTTTTATGTAATCGTCTTTTAGAAAATAAATTCTTTCTGAGTTAGAAGTTGGGAGTTGGGAGTTGGGAGAATCAGCATCTCCTCCGAAATTTCGGAATTGCTCGATGTGACAAAAAACATCTGTTAAACCTTCTTTTGAAAACAGTTCTAAAATCACTTCGATTCCTAAATCCATTTGGTAAGCCGAAATGTTTTTGGTATTCAGAAAACCTTTCAAATAAGCCGTTGCTGGATACGGCGTATTCAGTTGGGTAAAAGGCGGAGTGATTAAGAGAATGTCTTTCAATTAATTTAAAATTTATGCAAAAGTAATTCTTTTTATCAATTCCTAAGTCCTTGTTAAATACCTTTATGAAATGAAGAAATTTAGTATTTTAGCAAAAAATCTTGCCAAATGCCAAACGACATAGTTACCTATAAAAACTCAGGCCATTTCATACCACTTATTGTGGATTATTTAGATCAAAAATCTAATTTAAAACCCTTATATAATAGATTTCCAACATTAGAAAATTTTAATCCTAAAGCTTCAGGACAAATAGAAGAAAAAGAAAAGAATTTCCCAATAGAAAACAGAAAAATATTAGCTGATTCATTAACTAAACAATATTCTAATTTTGATGTTTCAGAAATTACTTCTAATAATATTGCGCTTTTAAAGCAAAATAATACATTCACAATTACTACCGGACATCAATTAAATCTATTTACTGGTCCTTTATATTTTATCTATAAAATCATCACAGTTATTAATTTAACTAAAGAACTTAAAAAAGCCTATCCAGAATACAATTTCGTGCCTATTTATTGGATGGCTACTGAAGACCATGATTTTGAAGAAATCAATCACTTTCATTTTAAAGAAAAAAAAATAGAATGGAAAAAAGAAAGTAATGGTCCCGTTGGACGTTTAAACACTGATGGTTTAGAAGAAGTTTTTGAACAATTTTCAAAAGAATTAGGCCCTGGAAATAATGCAAACTATCTCCGAGAATTATTCAAAAAATCATATTTAGAACACGATAATTTAGCTGATGCAACGCGCTATTTAGCAAATGAATTTTTCAAAAATGAAGGTCTAGTAATTGTTGATGGGGATGATTTAGAACTTAAAAAGTTATTCATCCCATATGTAAAAGAAGAATTAATTAATCAAACTTCATTTAAGAAAGTAAACGAAACATTATCTTCATTAAAACAATATAATATTCAGGTAAATCCAAGAGAAATCAACCTGTTTTATATACAAGATGATTTAAGAGAACGAATAATTTTTGAAAACGGAAATTATAAAATTAATAATACTTCTCTAGTATTTTCAGAAAGTGAAATTATAACCGAGCTAGAAAAAAACCCAAAAAACTTTAGTCCAAATGTTATTTTAAGACCTCTTTATCAAGAAGTAATTTTACCAAATTTATGCTATATAGGAGGCGGAGGTGAAATCGCTTATTGGTTGGAATTAAAATCAATGTTTGAAGCAAATAACATTTCATTTCCAATATTATTAGTTAGAAATTCAGTAGTATTAACTACGGAAAAACAAAACTCTAAATTAGATAAATTAGAAGTAAATTGGAATGAACTTTTTCAATCTAAGAACATAATCATTGAAAAGAAAACAAAAGAGTTTTCTCAATTTAATATAGATTTTTCTGAACAAAAAGAAATATTAGAAAAACAGTTTAGATTACTTACTGAAATTGCCACTAAAACAGACAAATCTTTTATTGGAGCTGTAAAAGCACAAGAAATAAAACAAATTAAAGGACTTAACAACCTAGAAAAAAGACTCTTAAAGGCAGAGAAGAAAATTCATTCTGAAAAGATTAATAGAATATTAATAATTAAAAGTGAATTATTTCCTAATGACATTTTACAAGAAAGAGTGTTGAATATTAGTGAATTTTATGATAAAATTGAAAATAATAATTCATTAATTGAAAAATTACAGAGTAATTTAAAACCTCTTGAACAAAATTTTACAATTGTTATTTTATAAAAAAAAATCGACAAAAAAACTTTTTTATTCGACAAATAGCAATATATTTAATTTTTTAACATATTCGTTTAAACTTAATAAATATAACATTTTTAAACCAATATGTTAAAATATTATTATATTTGCTCACCTAAAATAACAATATAACTTATGAAAAAAATTAAACTTTATTCAACCTTATTAATACTCTTTACAACATTTTTTGCTTTTAAAAATTCATTGATATTAAACGATCTTATTAAAGTTCAAGGAGGAACATTCAAAATGGGGTCAAAAGATTCTGATCAATTAGCAGATACAGATGAACAAAAAGAACATAATGTAAACTTAAATACATTTGAAATTAGCAAATTCGAAGTAACTGTTTGGGAATGGAAACAATTTATAAAAGCTAATAAAATGAAAATGCCAGAAAAACCAAATTGGGGATGGCAAGATAATTATCCAATTAATGGGATAACATGGAATGAAGCTATAGCTTATTGTAATTGGTTAAGTAAAAAAGAAAAATTACAAACTGTTTACACAAAAAAAGGACCCAATTTTGTCTGTAATTTTAAAGCAAATGGTTACCGATTACCAACAGAGGCTGAATGGGAATTTGCTTCAAAAGGAGGTGCAAATTCTAAAGGATTTAAATATAGTGGAGGTGACAATCTAGACAATGTTGCTTGGCACAAAGGAAATAGTAAAGGAACACCTCATACCGTAGGAACAAAACTACCAAATGAATTGGGAATTTATGACATGAGTGGAAATGTTTGGGAATGGTGTTGGGATTGGTATAATAAAGATTTTTATAAATTAGAAAACGGAGACAATCCTAAAGGTCCTGAGATGGGTGAAAGAAGAAGTGTTAGAGGAGGTTCTTGGGATAGTCAAGCAAATTATGTTAGACCAGCTAATAGAATTTCTACTGAACCAAACAAAACTCACGAGTTTTACGGTTTAAGAGTTGCAAGGACAATAACAAAATAATATCAAATCCCTTTGAATAACTTATTATTAGTAGTACCTTTGCAAAAAATTTAAAAAATGGCAACAAACAGAACTTTTACAATGATTAAACCAGATGCTGTAGAAAACGGACACATCGGTGGAATTTTAAATATGATTACTGAAGGTGGTTTCAGAATTGTAGCAATGAAATTAACACAATTAACTGTAGCTGATGCACAAAAATTTTATGCAGTACACAGTGAAAGACCTTTTTTTGGTGAATTAGTTGAATTCATGACTAGAGGTCCAATTGTGGCAGCTATCTTAGAAAAAGACAATGCTGTTGAGGATTTCAGAACGTTAATTGGAGCTACAAATCCTGCTGATGCAGTTGAAGGAACTATCCGTAAAAAATATGCAACTTCGATTGGAGAAAATGCAGTTCACGGATCTGATTCTGATGAAAATGCAGCTATTGAAGGTGCTTTCCACTTTGCTGGAAGAGAGCAATTCTAATTAGCAAAAACGACAGAGCAATCTGTCTAAAAATACGAATCCCGATTTTTTCAAATCGGGATTTTTTTTATCGTAAAACTAAATTCGTCACTAAATCTTTTCTGAGTTCTTCATTAATCATTTTTATAATTTTTTCTTTACCAAAACTCAATTCTTCTCGTAAAACTGCTGAAGACAGAGCAACATACAAAGTAGAACTTTTTAATTGAATTTCAACTGTATAATTATTAACTCCCACACCCATAACATTTTTCCACGCGTCACGAACATTAACAATATCCATACCAGCTTCCAACTTATTTTGAGAAATAAATTGTTTCAAAACATCTCCAATGGGACTCTCTTCGTTAAATCGTTTAGCCATTTTTATTTTACAGAAAATTTAGCAGGTCTTTTATAATAATACTCCATTTCTTGCTCATTTTTAACAACTAATTCATCTTTAGTTATTGAAATTATTTCTTCTTTCCATGAAGCATAATTAGTTTTATATTGAAGCGAAGCATCTCCGTCTTTCAATACTACAGTAACATTTTCCTGAAGGTCATTGGTTAAGTAAGTTCCATCTAATTGAGGCATAACTTTTTTTCTAAAACCTTTCATATTTGCAATTTTGAAAAAATCTATTGTTTCGTTTACCTTATATTCCTTTTTATCGCCATCAGGAAGTTCTACTTTTTCGATTTCCCAATACCCATTTAAATTTGAAATATCAGCCTCTTTAATTTCTTGTTTACAGGAAAGTATTGAGGTTAAAATAATTAATAAAAATATTCTTTTCATAATAGCCCGTTAATATTGAAGTCTAAAATTACAATTAAAAAATCAATTCAATTAAACTATTCTGTATTTTTATTGTCTAATAATTAGCTAAACTAATTAGAAACTTATATGAAAAAAATTATCCCTCTATTTTTATTCACATTACTAATGAGCTGTAGTAATGATGATTCCGCTTCTACCACTCCAGACGAGGCAATGTATTTTCCTCCTATCGGATCTTCTTCTTGGGAAACAAAAACAGTAGCATCACTTGGATGGAATGAATCTCAAGTTCAACCATTGTTAGATTATTTAGAACTAAAACATACGAAGAGTTTTATTATTCTTCATAATGGAAAAATTGTGATGGAAAATTATTTCAATGGACATAGTGCAACCGAGCCTTGGTATTGGGCAAGTGCTGGAAAAACATTAACCGCAACAGTAACTGGAATTGCAGAGCAAGAAGGATATTTAAACATTAACAATAAAGTTTCGGATTATTTAGGAACTGGCTGGACAAGTGCACCACTTGCAAAGGAGAATCTAATTACTAACAAACACCTATTAACTATGACTTCGGGCTTAAATGACGAATTAGGAGATGACGTTTCACCAGCTAATCTCCAATATGTAGCTGATGCAGGAACACGATGGGCTTATCACAATGTGTATGTAAAGCTTCAAGATGTAGTTGCTCAAGCAACAGGTCAAACTTGGACAAATTATTTTAATACAAAATTAAGAGACAAAATTGGTATGACTGGTGGCGCTTGGATTCAAAATGACGGTTTAAGTGTTTATTGGAGTACAACTAGAAATATGGCACGATTTGGATTATTAGCATTAAATAAAGGAAAATGGGAAGAAAACCAAATTATTCCAACAAACTATATGCAAAATGCAATTTCAACTTCACAGAATATTAATTTAGCCTATGGTTATTTATGGTGGTTAAATGGAAAAACAAGTTATCATTTACCTCAATCACAATTTCAATTTACAGGCACTTTGATTCCAACTGCACCTTCTGATATGTATTGTGCTCTAGGAAAAAATGATCAAAAAATATATGTAATCCCTAGTAGAAAAATCGTTATAATTAGAATGGGTGATGCAGCAGATGGAACTAACATGGCACTATCCGATTTTGATGAAGTATTATGGCAAAAAATAAATGCTGTTATTAACTAACAGCATTTATTTTTTATTTTTTTACTTTCTTTTTACCACTTGTGAATTTAATCAACAAATACATAAAAATCGCAAAAGAAGTTAATCGAAGAGATAAAAATATAAAATCATATCCTTCAAACGGTATAGCAATTAAAGCTAAAACCAAAGCAACTAAAAAAAGTTGTACTGTTCTGTATTTTAAAAGTTCTTTCACGGTAGTAAATCTTATTTAAAAAACGAATCTACAAATTCGTATTTATTAAACACTTGTAAATCTTCAATTCCTTCACCAACACCAATATATTTGACAGGGATTTGAAATTGATCTGAAATCCCAATAACAACTCCTCCTTTGGCAGTTCCGTCTAACTTTGTAACAGCCAAACAAGAAACTTCTGTTGCAGCAGTAAATTGTTTTGCTTGCTCAAAGGCATTTTGACCTGTGGATCCATCTAAAACCAAAAGTACATCATTTGGTGTATTTTCCACCACTTTTTGCATTACTTTTTTTACTTTAGAAAGTTCATTCATCAAACCAACTTTATTATGCAAACGACCTGCAGTATCAATTATCACAACATCAGCATTTTGAGCTACAGCACTTTGCAAAGTATCAAAAGCTACAGAAGCAGGATCACTTCCCATTTGTTGCTTTACAATTGGTACACCTACTCTATCGGCCCAAATTTGTAATTGATCTATAGCAGCAGCTCTAAATGTATCAGCAGCCCCAAGAACCACATTATATCCCGACTTCTTAAATTGATAAGCTAATTTACCTATGGTTGTTGTTTTACCAACTCCATTAACCCCTACCACCATAATTACATACGGTTTGGTATTTGAGGGAATCTCAAACTGAGTAGCTTCACCTGAGTTTGTTTCAGACAATAATCCGGCTATTTCTTCTCTTAGAATACCATTCAATTCATCAGTTCCAAGATACTTATCTCTTGAAACACGCTCTTCGATTCGCTCGATAATTTTTAAAGTGGTATTTACACCAACATCAGAAGAAACTAAAATTTCTTCTAAATTATCCAATACCTCAGCATCTACTTTTGATTTTCCAGCAACAGCTTTAGTAAGCTTAGAGAAAAACGAAGTTTTTGTTTTTTCTAATCCTTTATCTAAAGTTTGCTTTGCTTCCTCACTTAAGCTTTGCTCTTTTTTATCCGAAGAAAATATTTTTTTTAAAAAACTCATACTAAAATGGGTTATGTTTTACAGCTAGCGATTTTAAACTCAAATCGATTTATCAGACAAATGTAAAAATAAAAAAGCTACTTTCAAACGAAAGTAGCTTATCTATATAATGTAAAATGAATTATTTCTTTTTCAAGAATTCATCAACTTCTTCTGGAGACATAACTGATTCAACAAAAGTATAAGCACCAGTTTTTGGAGACTTAACCATTTTAATCGCTTTAGTTAATCTTTTAGAAGCTGTTTGTAAAGTTGCTACGGTTTTCTTTGCCATGACTTATAATATTATTTAAAGTTTAAAAAACTTCTAATTACTTAATTTCTTTGTGAACAGTTACTCTTTTTAAGATAGGATTAAATTTTTTAATCTCTAATCTATCTGGAGTATTTTTTTTATTTTTTGTAGTAATGTAACGAGATGTTCCAGGAACTCCTGAAGTTTTGTGCTCTGTACATTCTAAAATAACTTGGATTCTATTACCTTTCTTTGCCATTTTGATATATATTATTGCGGATTATACAGATTTTACAAATCCGTTAGCTTTTGCATTTTTCAATACAGCAGCAATTCCATTTTTATTAATCGTTTTTAAAGCAGCAGTTGAAATTTTCAACGTTACCCATCTATCTTCTTCAGGAATATAAAAACGTTTCTTAACTAAGTTAACAGAGAATTTTCTCTTTGTTTTATTCATAGCGTGAGAAACATTGTTTCCTACCATCGCTCTTTTACCTGTAAGTTCACAAACTCTTGACATTATTTCTAATCTTTATTTCGTTATCTAAAATCAGGGTGCAAAGAAACAAAATCCATTTCATATACACAACTATCTTTTATTATTTTTTTAAAATTTCTTTATAAATTAGCTCAAGTCCTTTACTTACAGCTCTATCAATCACTTTTTCGCGAGGTTGACCAAAGTTAAATTCTTCTACAAAAACTTCGTTAGGAGTAGCAATTCCTATAAAAACAGTTCCTAGCTCTGCCCCACCCACTTCTTTAGTTGGTCCAGCATTTCCTGTAGTAGCGATTGCAAAATCAGATTTCATCATTTTTTGAATTGATTTAGCCATTTCAGAAGCTACCTCAGCACTCACAACTCCATGTTTTATAATCAAATTTTCATCAATATCTAAAACATTAATTTTAGCTTGAGCAGCGTAACTCACTACACTTCCCTTGAAATATTTTGAAGCTCCTGGAACTGATGATAAAATAGACGCTATTTTACCTCCTGTACAACTTTCTGCTGATGAAATCGACATTTGTTTTTCAGTCAAAACCCTACCTAATACCACTTCAATAGGCTCATCTTCATTATATCCCACAATAATATCATGAATTAACAAATCGAGTTTTTCAACCTGAATTTTAATTTCATTTTTTAATATTTCTTCATTTGACCCTCTCGCAGTTAATCTCAAACGCACTTTACCTGGACTTGGCAAATAAGCCAACTTAATAAACTCAGGTAAATTATTTTCCCATTCCTCAATTTGTTCGGCAATTAGACTTTCCCCTCTTCCATACGTCATAATAGTTTGATGAACTATATATGGACGTTCATACTTTTGAACTAAATTTGGAATAACCTCATTATCAATCAAATATTTCATTTCGTAAGGAACTCCTGGCAAAGAAATAAAAACCGTATTTTCTTTCTCCATCCACATTCCTGGAGCCGTACCTACTTGGTTGAAAAGGACTTTAGCACGAGTAGGAACGAAAGCTTGATCTTTATTAATTTGAGTAATTGGACGCTTATAAATTCCTTCGATTATAGATTTCACATGAACCAAAACAGTTTCGTTTTCTATTAAAGTATCATCAAAATAATCGCAAAAAGTCTTTTTAGTGATATCATCTTTTGTTGGACCTAATCCACCCGTAACAATTACTACATCTACTTTATTTTGAAGCGATTGAAACGTATCTAAAATATGTTGTTTATCATCTGAAATTGACAACATCTCATGAGTTGCAATTCCAATTTTATCTAAAGCTTTAGCAATATAAGAAGAATTTGAATCAATTATTTGACCAATAAGAATTTCGTCGCCAATGGTTACAATAGCAGCTTTCATTTTATTTTAATAAGTTTGGGATGTATTAATTAATCTTAAATAATTAAAGTTTAAAATCTTTTTTTATCTCTTTAATTGCTAAATCGATTCTATCTTTTAATGATTTATAAACTTCTTTTATTTCCTTTCTTTTACCTTCGGCTTTGGCCCAAGTCATAATTTGAAGATTTTCTTCGTAAGCTAAATCCATACCAAGTAAATCAAGAGTAGGCTTTATTTTATGACACGAAGAATATGCTTTTGAATAATTTTTAAGCTCTATTGCTAATTTTATAGATTTAATTTCATCTGGTACTTCCTCTATAAACAATTTAACAATTTGCAAAGCAAAATCAATATCATTTTCAGAAATCTCATATACTTTAGATAAATTATATTGTAATGCCATAACTATCTTATTTGAATTTTAAACATTGACTTTCCTTCTATAAAACCCTCTAAAACATCTCCTTCTGTTACTTTTGCCACGCCCTTAGGAGTTCCAGTAAAAATAATATCTCCTATTTTTAACGTAAAATATTGAGAAACATACGAAATAAGTTCATCTATTTTCCATAACATCAAACTCGTATTACCTTCCTGAACTGTAGTTCCATTAGATTTTAATTCAAAGTTAATATTTTCTAATGAAGAATAATCTTTTTTCGATGTAAAGTTCCCAATTACCGCTGAATGGTCAAATGCCTTTGCTTTTTCCCATGGCAAACCCTTCTCTTTCAACCTACTTTGCACATCTCGGGCTGTAAAATCGATTCCTAAACCTATTTCTTCATAATATTTATGAGCAAATTTAGTATCGATATGTTTTCCTACTTTACAAATCTTAACCAATACCTCCACTTCATGATGGATATCATTACTAAAAGCTGGAATCACAAATGGATTTTTATTTGGCAATATAGACGAATCTGGCTTTAAAAAAATAACTGGCTCAGTTGGTCTTTCATTGTTTAATTCCGAAATATGGTCAGCGTAATTACGCCCAATACAGATTATTTTCATTTTGTCTAGTTTACAGTCGCAGTCTCAGTTTACAGTTACTAATTTGGATTACATCCAAATTTATCAGGATTATTAATCATATAGTTAATTAGTTTACCTATTTCTTTAGACTTCAAAATTAAATCTTGATGTACTTCAGTAGAAACATATTTACATTCATAAGCAAAGTCTAACCACACGGTAGTTTCAGAATTTTCACCATCACAATCGGTTAATTTACTTATAAAATGATTTACATATCTTCTTTTCCTATAAGCTTCAGCCATATTTGCACAAACACTTCTTGACGACCTTCTAATTTGATCTGTCAATGCATATTTCTCTTCTTTAGGAAAAGAGTCAGATAAATTTTTAATTTCCATTGCTAATGAAAATGCTTTTTGATAAGCTAATAAATCTTTAAAATCCATATAAAATTAATTTCATAAACTGAAAACTGAGACTGAGACTGAAAACTTATTTAGTGTTTAACTTTCTTAATTTAATTCCTGTCAAAACCTTTTTAGTATACAATGGAAAATCAGCATTTTGTATCCAACCAAAATAACCAGGTTCTTTATCAAAAACTTCATCAACTAAAGCGCCTTTGTGTTTTCCAAAGGTAAAAATTTCTTTTCCTTCATTATTTAAAGCGATGAATCCAGCGAAATCAACTGATTTTTTACGCGTTGTAAATTCAGCTAACGACTTCATATCGTTTTCTAAATTTTCGTAGCGATCCAATTGCGCTTTTAGAATTTCATAAGTAGCCATTGTATCGGCTTCCGCACTATGCGCATTTTCTAAACTTTGTCCGCAATAAAATTTGTAAGCCGCACTTAGAGTTCGTTCTTCCATTTTATGAAAAATCGTTTGCACATCGACAGAAACTCGGTTTTTCATATCGAAATCAACCTCAGCACGCAGTAATTCTTCAGCTAAAAGCGGAATATCAAATCGGTCCGAATTAAATCCAGCCAAATCCGAATCTTTAATCATATTATGGATTTGAGAAGCTAATTCTTTGAATGTTGGCTCGTTCGCCACTTTTTCATCGGTAATTCCATGAACAGCCGTAGTTTGTGGAGGAATTGGAATCGTTGGATTTACCAACCAAGTTTTACTTTCTTTATTTCCGTTTGGATATACTTTAAATATTGAGATTTCTACGATTCGATCTCTTGCTACATCAATTCCAGTAGTTTCAAGGTCGAAGAAGCAGATTGGGCGTGTTAATTTTAATTCCATAGCATTTAATATATCTTACAAAGATAAAAAAACCCGACAGGTTTTTAAAACTATCGGGTTAATTTATAATTTATTCTCAAATTAGAAATCTCTATTAACGTCAAACGCTTCTAAGTAATCCGCTACACGTTTTACGAAACTTCCTCCTAACGCTCCATCAACAACTCTGTGGTCATAAGAATGCGATAAGAACATTTTTTGACGGATTCCGATGAAATCACCTTCTGGAGTTTCAATAACTGCAGGTACTTTTCTTATAGCACCTAAAGCTAAAATACCTACTTGTGGTTGGTTGATAATTGGTGTTCCAAAAACAGAACCAAATGTTCCTACGTTTGTAACTGTGTAAGTTCCGCCTTGTGTATCGTCTGGTTTTAATTTCCCAGCTTTAGCACGGTTTCCTAAATCGTTAACCGCTTTTGCCATTCCAACTAAATTCAATTGGTCAGCGTTTTTAATTACAGGAACAATTAAGTTTCCATTAGGTAAAGCAGCTGCCATTCCTAAGTTGATATTTTTACGTTTGATGATAAATTCACCATCAACCGAAATATTCATTCCTGGGAAATCTTTTAATGCTTTTGCTACTGCTTCCATGAAAATTGGAGTGAAAGTTAACTTCTCACCTTCTCTCTTTTCGAAAGCATTTTTAACTTTATCTCTCCATTTTACAATGTTAGTAACGTCAACTTCAATAAACGACTGAACGTGAGCCGAAGTTTGAACCGATTCTACCATGTATTTCGAAATCAACTTACGCATTCTGTCCATTTCTACAATCTCATCACCGCCATTTAATGAAACTGGAACTGTTGAAGTTTCAGGTTTCACGTTTGAAGTTGGTTTTGTTTCCAATACAGGCTGAGCACTTGCTACTGAAGACTGAACACTAGTTTGACTTCCTCTATTTTTAATATAATTTAATAAATCTTCTTTGTTTACGCGACCATCTTTACCAGAACCAGCAATTGATTCTAATTCTGCTAATGAAATTCCTTCTTCTTTCGCAATGTTTTTAACTAAAGGTGAAAAGAATTTATCTGATGCCGAAAAATCAGCTGGCGCTACAGTTTCCTTTGCAACTTCTACTGCTTTTGCAACTTCAGCAACAGCAACTGGCGCTTCTACTTTAACTTCTGGAGTTGCTGCAACGGCACCACCTTCGGTTTCGATAATAGCGATTGTTTGTCCCACTTGAACTACATCATCGGTATTAAATAAAATTTCAACAAGTGTTCCTGCAACTTCTGAAGGCACTTCACTATCTACTTTATCAGTAGCGATTTCAAGTACTGCTTCGTCCATTTCAATTTTATCACCAACTTTTTTTAACCAGTTAGTAACTGTTGCTTCTGCAACACTTTCACCCATTTTAGGTAATTTCAATTCAAACTTTGCCATATCTTTAAACTAAAGTTGTGTTTTTGTATTTGGTTTGCAAAAATACTAATTTTTCGTTCGATTTTTAAAGAAATCAATAATTTTGTTGTAAAAAATTATTTGTCCTCTATCGTTCGAATTATTACTTCCAATTAAGTAATTCGAACTCGAAATATAATTCTTAAAACTTAGATTTTTACTCATATTTAACTGCATAAAAGTAATAATTTCAGCAAAACTAAAAGTAGTCGTATCAAATATTATTTCTATGTTTTTTTGAGGTAGATTTACAAATTGATTAAAATCAGACAAATAAGTTGTTTTTTGAGGAAGATTTAACTCTAAATTTTCTCTGGAAAAAACTATATATTCATCAATAGTTCTAACTTCATTCTTTTGTTGATTCTTCTTCAAAAGACTAAAAACAAAACTTCCCACTTGCATCATGACATCAAAAACCCATGATTTTTTGAAGTGTTTTTTATAGAAAAATTGCATTGCTTCACGGAAACGTTTCATATAGGTTCCATCGCGAACAGTACTTTCGCCTTTATAATGAATCACCGAAGTTTCATGAAAATAATAATTCGATTTTCCCGTTTTCAAAACCAAATAACTCAAATCGATATCATCAGAATACATGAAGCAATTTTCATCAAAACCACCGACTTCAAGATACAATTCGCGCTTCATTACCATAAAAGCACCCACCAAAATATCAACTTTCCCTGTTTCGTTTTCCGATAAATGTTGGGCATAATATTTTCCGAAATAATTCGAAATTTTATACAATCCGAAAATCTTCGTAAAAGCCACCCAAGGTGTTGGAACGCCACGTTTACTTTCGGGAAGAAAATTACCAGCACCGTCGATTAGTTTACAACCGATTATTCCAGTGTTCAGTGTCCAGTTTTTAGTATTCAGTATTTTAGAAAAAGTATCTTCTGCAACTACAGTATCGGGATTTAAGACACAAATGTATTCGCCTTTGGCTTGGGCAACTCCGATGTTATTTCCTTTTGGAAAACCTAAATTATCTTTGTTTTCAATGAGTTTGATGTGAGGAAATTTGGTTTTCATCATCTCGCAACTATCATCTGAAGATGCATTATCTATAACGATAATTTCTCCATCAATGCCTTCCAAAGCTTTTTGAACACTAAGAACGCATTGCTCTAAAAAATAGCGCACATTATAGTTGAGAATGATGACGGATAGTTGCATAAATTTATTGAGAATCTTTTTTGTTGTTCCAAAAATACACTAATTCGACTTTTTTATCTTTCTCAATAATTCTATAAAATAAGGATGTTTGTTTGGATATAACAATTTTGTAAACATTTTTATGAATTTGACCAATTAAAGGATTAATCGATAACCTTTTTAAATTTTCATCAACTAACATGACAAAATCATCAACTTCTTTTTGATTCCATTTTAAATAAATAAAATCAATTTCTTCCATAAAAGTTTC
>JACCDV010227615.1_pt1 | contig 32231 bp, 24 predicted proteins | sample 7446131 | NCBI WGS metagenome assembly JACCDV01 (sample SAMN15323448, study PRJNA562643) | freshwater metagenome | isolation source: river surface water | place: USA:Blue River Watershed | collected 2017-08-17 | reverse complement strand
ACCGATGCGGATGTGCGCATTGCAACATTCTTCGGGGACAGCGCCGAATGTCAAACGGATATTATTGCGAGCATTGAAGCGTGTTACGATGTTTCTCCGTAGCAAGGCTTTCATTTTTCCCCGTTTTGAGGTAACGTAGGACAAATGTCAGGAGAAGTCGTACTACGTTTTGAGGAACTCTCATTCGAATACAATCACAACAAGCCCATTTTGGATGAGGTGAGTATCTCCCTGCGTCGCGGAAGTAAGTTCGCGCTCATGGGGCAGAACGGGGCGGGGAAGAGTACGATCTTCGGACTCATTACCGGGAAACACAAGCCCGATGCGGGGCGGCTCATCATCGCTCATGGCGCGAGTGTTGCTATCGCGCGACAAGTGATCCCGCGGGAGGAGCTCGATCTTTCTGTGCGTGATTTCTTCGCGAAGTGCTTTGCCAAGAAGGTCTACGACATCGACCCCAAGATCGACGCGGTGCTCGACGTGGTCAATCTCCACGCGCCACACGATCGCATCGTGCGTTCTTTTTCCGGCGGGCAGCAGGCGCGTCTCTTGCTTGCCTCCGCGCTCATTCAGAATCCCGACATCCTCCTTCTCGACGAACCGACAAACAATCTCGACAAAGCGGGCATCGCGCACCTTACCGAATTTTTGATGAGCTATGACAAGACGGTCATCGTCATTTCTCATGACGCGCATTTTTTGAACGCCTTCACGGAAGGGGTCTTTTATCTTGATGTGCACACGCGCAAACTCGAGCAGTACTCGGGCAATTATAGTGATGTGGTGAAGGAGATCGTCGTGCGTATCGAAAAGGAGAATCGCAAGAACGCGCTTTTGGCCAAGGAGATCCAAGCGAATAAGGATCAGGCGAACGTTTTTTCACACAAGGGCGGTAACATGCGCGCGCTCGCGAAGCGGATGCGCGAGAAGGCGGCGGATATGGAGGACGAGCTTGTGGATGTGCGCAAGGAGGACAAGACGATCCGCCCGTTCCAGATCCCCGCGGATATTGAGTTCATCGGGGATGTTCTGACGATCGAGTCGCTTACGATCATGAAGGATCATAAGCCGAAAGAAAAGAAGCTTCATCTCGCATTGCGCAAGAAACAGCATTTGCTTTTGCAGGGTCCGAACGGGATCGGCAAATCAACACTCCTTGAGTCGCTCGCGCAGGGGACCGCCAAGGGCGCGAAGATCGCGGAGGGGGTCTGCGTGGGATACTATCGACAGGATTTCTCGACGCTCAACTTTGAGGATACGGTCTACCAGTCGCTCGCAGGAGTGATGAAGAAGGTGAACGAAGAGGAATTGCGTCGCGTTGCCGCGGGGTTTTTGATCACCAAAGAGTTGGTCCACACCAAGATCGGCGCGCTCTCGGAAGGACAGAAAGGACTTGTCGCCTTTGCGCGCCTTGTCCTCGAACGTCCCGGGCTCCTTATTCTCGACGAACCCACCAACCACATCAACTTCCGTCATATTCCCGTTATTGCAAAAGCGCTTGATCAGTATGAGGGGACGATGGTGCTCGTCTCGCATGTTCCCGAATTTGTGAAGCAGATTCGCATTGACCAGGTGCTTGATCTTGAGAAGTAGGAAGTGGTGAAAAATGCGACAAATAAAAAGCGACCTCATTGAGGTCGCTTTGGTTTCCGGCACGAGGCCGGGATTTACCGGAAGAGCTTGTAGAGCTTCTCAGTGAGCTCTTTCTCGGGCACCATCGGCGCCCGCTCGACGGATACAAGATAATCGTTGTATGCCGTTGCAAACGCAACGCCTTCCAACTTCTTGATTTCGTTGAGTTTCGCCTCCACCACCCGTTCCTTGGTGTGAACCCAGATTGACGGACCGATGGCGGTGTCGCGAGAGACCAGTGCAACGTTCTCGTTGCACATCACCGCGTTCGCCACGGGGCAAGGGGGAAGTCCTCCCGCCAGCGCCGCGAGCGGCAGCATGAGAGAGACGAAAAGGAGGGCAGCGACGGCGCGAAGTTTCACAGACATGACGTTCTCCTTGAATTTTGACCACTCCACCATGAAGTGACCATGATGCATCTGTGTATATCTTAGCATAAAACATTCATACTGTCAAGTATTTTTTGTATCAGATTCTTGCCCCGCCTACCAAATCCACGTATGCTAGTCAGATATGCGACAGGAAACAGCGCTTGAAATATTGAAGACGGGAGCGAACGTCTTTTTGACCGGTGAGCCGGGAAGTGGCAAAACGCACACCGTAAATGCCTACGTGCGCTATTTGCGCGAGCACGATATTACCCCCTCCATCACCGCGTCGACCGGAATCGCCGCGACCCATGTGGGAGGCATGACGATCCATTCTTGGAGCGGGATCGGGATCCGTCGCATGCTCACCGATCGTGATCTTGATGATCTTTCGATGCGCGAGCCCTTGGTCAAGCGCATCACACGGGCGAAGGTACTCATCATTGACGAGGTGTCGATGTTGGACGGCGCGACGCTTGCGATGGTGGAAGAGGTGACGCGGTCGCTCCGTCGCTCCGAAGAACCCTTTGGCGGGCTTCAGGTCGTTCTTGTTGGTGACTTCTTCCAACTTCCGCCGATATCAAAGATAGGGGAAGCGCCGAAGCAGTTCGCGTTCGAGTCTCCGGTGTGGGCGAAGCTGAACCCTCTGGTGTGCTACCTCTCCGAGCAACATCGCCAAGATGACACGACGTTCCTTGCGACCCTGGGTGCCATTCGTCGCGGTGATGTGGACGACGCGGTGTATGAGTGTCTCTCCGATCGTCACACCCCCGGAGACGAGCATCCCGATGATGTCCCGCATCTCTTTACGCACAACATGGATGTTGACCGAAAGAACCTCGAGGAACTCGGTCGGCTTTCCGGGAAGACCGAGGTGTTTCGCATGCTTTCGCACGGCAAGCCGACACTTGTGGAGCAGATGAAGAAGGGGTGTCTTTCACCCGAAGAACTCGCGCTCAAGGAGGGGGCGGTCGTCATGTTCACCAAGAACAATTTTGATGCCGGATATGTGAACGGCACCCTCGGTGTCGTCGTACGTTTTGACGAGGAGACGGGTTTCCCGGTTGTTGAAACACGTGACGGCGATGAGGTGACGGCGGGACCGGCCGAGTGGGCGATCGAGGAAGAAGGAAAGACACTCGCGAAACTCAATCAGATCCCGCTTCGCCTCGCGTGGGCGATCACGATCCACAAGAGTCAGGGTATGAGTATGGACGCGGCGATCATGGACCTCTCGCGCGCGTTTGAATACGGGCAGGGGTACGTCGCGCTTTCGCGTGTACGGACACTTACGGGACTTCACTTGAAGGGGATCAATGCTCGCGCGCTCGAGGTGCACCCGCTTGTACTTGAACATGATCGAGTCTTTCGTGAGGCGTCGATAATAACCGCGCAGGCGTTCGAAGGAATGGAACCGAAGGATCTCCTGCTCATGCATCAGAATTTTGTGAGCGCGTGCGGAGGAAAATTTCCGAAGAAAGGAGAGGTGCGGGCGGAGTCTCTCGACGAGCACGACGAGCGCGCGGGGAAGATCCATTCGCGCGAGGTCACACGCACATTGCTCGAAGAAGGAAAAAGTGTCGCGGAGATCGTTGCGATCCGCGGGCTTACGTTCGGGACGATCGTCAAACACATCGAAGAATTGCTTCACGGTAACAACCCTCCCGACATTGGGCATTTGAAAACAACATTTCCGAATGGATTGATCTCCCGGGTTCGCGACGCGTTCAAGGAGATCGAGGGGACGGAGGAGGAGGGGCGGCTCACCCCCGTGAAGCGACTCCTGAACGACGAAGTGTCATTCGAGGAGATCCGTCTCGCGCGACTCTTCGTCGGGGAATAGTGCGATCTTTTTTGTTTTTCCTTCTGCCAATTTGCGCGATCGCGAAAATTGGCAGAAGGAAAAAACGGTGTGTCGATTCGATCATGCTGAAATAGCAAATATCTTCAGCGTAAAAAGTAAACACTACATGACGATACCCCCTTGTGGTACACTGGAACTATTATTTGTCGCCATTTTTTCCTATGCAGATCACCCATATCCACGCGCGAGAGATCATTGATTCGAGAGGGAACCCCACCGTCGAAGCGGAGGTCACGCTTGATTCCGGTGTCGTCGGTCGCGCCGCTGTTCCTTCGGGTGCCTCCACCGGCACGCATGAAGCGATCGAGCTTCGTGATGGTGACACTACTCGGTACGGCGGAAAGGGAGTGCTGCGCGCGGTCGAGCATGTGAACACGGTCATTCGCGACGCGCTTATCGGCATGACTGCGGATGATCAGCGTGCGATCGACGAGCGGCTCATCGCGCTTGACGGGACGCCGACCAAGGAGCGGTTGGGTGCGAATGCCCTTCTTGCGGTTTCGCTTGCAACGGCAAAGGCGGCGGCCGCGGAGCGCAAGGTTCCGCTCTTCTCCTATCTCGCGACACTTGCCAATGACCCCGCTCGCCCGACACTCCCGCTTCCTATGGTAAACATCGTGAACGGCGGACGCCACGCCGCGGGTTCGACCGACATTCAAGAATTCATGATCATGCCGATCGGTGCCGCGACCTTTCGTGATGCGATCCGGATGTGCGCGGAGGTCTTTCATTCACTCGGATGCGTGATCGCCGAACACGGATATTCGACAACAGTGGGCGATGAGGGCGGGTATGCTCCGCATGTCGCGCATGGCAACAAAGAGGCACTCGACCTCATCATGGAGGCGATCACGCGTGCCGGATATCGTCCCGGTGAGGATATTGTTCTCGCGCTTGATGTTGCCGCGTCGGAATTTTTTGTGAACGGACGTTATGAGCTCAAGACCGAAGGGAAGTCGCTTGGGACGGAGGAAATGATCGCGTGGATCGTTGAACTCACACATTCATACCCTATTGTTTCGATCGAGGACGGACTTTCCGAGGAGGATTGGGAAGGATGGGTCGCGCTGACACACGCGCTTGGGGAGAAGGTCCAGTTGGTCGGGGATGACCTTCTGGTCACCAATGTCGCATTTCTCACTCGCGCGATCACTCTCCATGCGGGCAATGCGATCTTGGTCAAGTTGAATCAGATCGGCACATTGACGGAGACGATCCGCGCGGTCGAGATGGCGCATAAGGCGGGGTGGAAAGCGATCATCTCACATCGTTCGGGGGAGACGGAGGACACAACGATCGCGGATCTTGTTGTCGGATTGGGAACGGGGCAGGTCAAGACCGGTTCGCTGTCGCGCACCGATCGTGTCGCCAAATACAATCAACTCTTACGCATTGAGGAATCCCTCGGTTCCGAAGCGATCTTTTGTGGTAAAAGCGCTTTGGGAAAACAGTTTTTTTGATTCAACTCACATATTTTCTATGAAAAAGAACCCTGTTATTTTACTTGTCATACTTGTCACGTTTGTGTTGCCTGTGTATTGGTACATTGCTCCGCAATGGGTTCCGCCTTCAATTTCTTCTGAAAATTTTTCACGTGCAAATACTAAATGGCAGACGGTAATGATTGAAGGAATTGGACTTTATGCGAAGGATAGTGTCCTTCAACTTCCAAACAGTGAGAGTGAGGATGTTTATCGTGAAGATCCTACCCAAGCGGTGTATGGTCGGTCGGGAATACGTATTCACCAGTCACTTAAGAATGGGTATTTGAGCATGGAAGGTGGTCCGATAGATATTGTGCATGGTTCTGAGTATGACTATGTTCTCTATGGAAGAAAGGTCGGACAGTATTACATGCGTAGCAAACTTTCTTGGAATAACGAGTATCATTATTTGCACACGGATTATTATCTTGTGAAGAGGGGTGCTTCGACGAAGAGCGCCGAGCTTGTCTCCGAGTGGCTTTCTACCGATGCACAATATGCGAGCATGCGTTATGTTGAGGAACGCCGGATTTTGTTGATTCGATTTTGTCCGGGAAGAGAAGAGGAAGTTTCCGTTGATGGGACTTTGTTTCCCGACGAGGGAGTTGCGTTTGTTACTTGCACTTCGCCGGTAACCCCCTAGAAATTTATTACGCGTGACTGCCGGCGACCCATCCGGTGGTCCAGCAGAGTTGGAGTGAAAATCCTCCCGAGGGACGGTTCACATCGAGGACATCGCCGACCAGAAAGAGGTTCGGATAGTGTCGTGATGCCATGGTCTTGGTATCGATATCCGCGAGAGGAACACCTCCCGCGGTCACGATCGCATTGTCCGCTCCGAGGAGTCCGGTCGGAGTGAGTGGTATCGATTTCAGGAATTGGGCGATCTTCATACGCTCGCTTTTTCCGAGTTCGTTTCCGGGAGTGTTTGTGTCGAGACCGCATTGTCGGGGAATCGCTTCCGCAAGTGCTCGGGGGAGTATTTCCGAAAGGATCTTCCCGATCTGTTTGCGCGGGGAAGCATCAACAAGGTCGCGGATCGTGCGATCAAGTGCTCCTTGGTCTTGCACGGGGAAGAGATCGACAAGGAGGATGACGTGTCCTTCCGGGAGAAGGTCGCCGATTGTTTTGCTCATGTTTAGGATGAGCGGCCCGCTCAATCCAAAATGCGTGAAGAGGAGTTTCCCTGTGCGAGAATGTTGTTTTGCACTATCCAGCATGATGGTGACTTTTGCGTCGGGGAAGGCGATACCCGAAAGCTCATGCGTCCACGCTTCTTTTGTGCGGACGGGAACGAGGATCGCTTCTTGTTTTTGAATGCGACATCCGATCGCTTCCATGAAGCGAAATCCGTCTCCCGTCGAACCTGTTTCCGGGTGCGAGAGTCCCCCCGTCGCGAGAATGAATGAGCGTGCGCGCAAGGTCTCGCCCCCCGTAAGTTCTACACCACTTACCACTCCACCTTGAGCGAGAAACCCTCGCACCGGCGCATTTGTGCGCACCGTGACGCCGTGTGTGCACATATACGCAATGAGCGTTTCTTTGACGGTCGCCGATTTCTCGGTAGCGGGGAAGACACGACCTTCCGCTTCTTGCTTGGTCGGCATGCCATGCGCATGAAAGAAGTCGAGGGTCTCGGTTACTCCAAATTGTGAAAACGGAGAATAAAGGAATTTTGCGCTCTCGGGAAAGCGGGCAAGAAAGGCGCGGACATCGGTAATATTGTTCGTGATGTTCGAGCGTCCCCCTCCGGTGATCAGGAGTTTTGCTCCGAGTCCGGGGTTCTTTTCGAGGAGAAGTACTCGCTTCCCGAGTTCCGCGGCTCGTCCCGCCGCCATCATCCCCGCCGGGCCTCCGCCAACGACGATCACGTCCCATTTTCTATCATTCTTCTGCTCATTTTCCATGTCGCTTTATCCTACTACAGAGCCGGATACTTTGCGATACGAAAACACCGCACGAAAGTGCGGTGTCGTCGTGTATGTTTTTGCCTATCTTTTTAGAGTGCGGGGGTCGTGAAGGACAATGATGTTCCTGTCGCAACATTATTTGCGGCATCCTTTGATTCCACAACCACATAGTGCATGGTTCCGGTCGCAAGTCCGACGAGGTTCATGCTGTGCGCTGTGTGGAGCGTTGCGTCGAAGACGAAGGGCGTAGTTGCAAGATCAAGCGGAGTTGTTGTTCCAAAGTAGACCTTGCTCGACGCGCTCTCGTTTGTTGCCCATGTAACCGTCGCGGTCGTCGATCCTGTCGCAGTCGCGCTCATTGCCGAGATCGTGGGGGCTGTCGTGTCGGCGATCGCGGTCGTTGTGAAGGTTCCTTGTGCGCTCATTGTTATGTTGCCCGCGGCATCCTTTGCTTCAACGAGGAAGTAGTAGACGGTGTTTGCCGTAAGACCCGAGAGTGTCGCGCTGTGCGCGAGGGTGTAGGCTGTGTCGGTCCACGCTGCGGTCGCGGTTGCAACAGGGGAGACGCTACTCATAAAGACTTTTGAGGCGGTGTGCTCGTTCGTTGTCCATGCGATCGTCGCGGTATTTGCCGTCAATCCGGAGATGGTGAACGCAGAGAGCGTCGGTGCGACAATGTCTTTCCCCGTCGTCGGAGTCGAGCTTGCCTTTGCGTTGCAGAGGGGGAGGAGGACGTCTTCCTTGTCCCATCTTACAACTCCGTTTCCCTTGCCCTTCTTTTCAACAGATTCCTTCTTGAGCCAGCCCGGAGCCACGAGGTGTCCCGGGGGAACGCAGAGCTTCCCGTTCTCCTTGGCAAGTCCGGTTTCCGCGAGGAGCTCGTTGAGTTCTTTGCGGGTCTTTTCGTCAACTCTGCCGGTCTCGGCGAGTCCGTGCTTCTTCTGGAAGCGCTTGATCGCTTTTGCGGTGAGTCCTCCGTAGTACCCGGTGATCTTTCCTTCAGGGTAGAGGGTTGGGTCGCCGGCAAGCGTCGTCTGAAGCAGCGTGACCTGCTCGCTCGTCATTCCTTCTCTCATGTCCCCGATAAGACGCAAGGTCTCATTGACGGACTGTTTTCCTGTACTCACGTTTTGTTGTGCCGCCTTGAGCGCTTCGATCTGAGTCGTGAGCGTCGCGATCTGCGCTTTGAGCTGCGCGATCAGTTGCTCAACGGTCATCGTGTTTGTGCCCGTATTTGCGGACGCCGTTGCTCCGACAAAAAGGAGCGATGTCGCAAAGAGTGTGATAAGAGTTTTTTTCATGATCATGTGCGTATGAATAATATTGTGCCTGTCACCATAATAATGGAGACGTGTGACATGATGAATTCTTACACAATACTGACCTTTCGTCACGACACTAACGTCTATTTGTGATGACGCGTTGCAAAAAGCCCCATAGTTCGGGGCTTGGTGATGGTCGTGATGCTCATGAGATAACTCGTACTTCCGAGAAAGAAAAAAGGACGCCGTCCTGCATGAAGGTTTTGTTTGAGAGCGAGAGCGTGAGCTGCTTGTGGCATGCGTGGCCGAGAAGCGTCTTTTTCGCGGAGGGATCAAGCGGTGGAAGGACAAAGTGCCTCCCTTGTTTAAGGGGCATCGATTCATCCATCAGCGAAAAAAGTTGACACAGTGAGGGCGCGAAGCGTGCACCGGCGAATTGCTTTGCGGAGTGAAACACACTGTCGTTGAGAGGAATGCATTCCATAAGGCACCTCATGAGCACATTGAAAAAGAAAGGATCGCAGACTCCTTTTCGAGGGTACCGAAGGATCGCGTGATTGTCAACACGCTTGTGTCTGCGGGTATATACTGCTCTAATAGCGATATATGAGAGATGTGCACGTAAAGGTGTTGGTCGGCGCAAAGAAAGAGGTCGCGCTTGTCCGCAAGGACGGTCATTTTCTCATCTCTGTTGCGGAGCCGAGGAAAGAGGGGAGAGCCAACGAGCGCGCGCGTGAACTACTTTCAAAACACTTTGGTGTTCCCGGCGAGCGGATACGGTTGATCCGGGGACGCACAACGCCGACGAAGGTGTTTCGTGTCTATGACGACGATGTTCCTCCAACCGCGCGACGTCGCAATGGTCAGTCCTCGAACGGGAGCGTTGATGTTCCGACAGAATAGATATTCGGAACATTCGAAAGGGGGACGTCGCTTACTTTTCCGAATCCGCACGGAGTGATGGGGTCTTCGATGACCGTGCCGTCCGTGGCGGTGACGGTGCGGCCAAGTGTCCTCCAATGTGGCTCGGTGCATCCTGTTGATGTGGTGACCCGAAGTTGTGTCTCAGGGAGGTAATGTCCGCGATAGAGGATCGCTTTTATTGTTGACTGTGCAGTAGGGGTCGGTTTGGGGGCTGGTGTTGACGTGGGGCATCGATGCACTCCTTCTTTACCGCGCGCGCCATTAGGAGCGCCGATCCCTCCAAGCGCACCCGCTCCCGGAGGGCATCCTTCACCCCCATCTCCTCCCGCTCCTCCGACGGTGTGTGTTTCTCCTGAATCACCCGCGCGCGTGTATCCTTGCCCGCCGTCTCCCACGATACTTCGTGCGTCCCCTCCGCGCCCACCTTCGCCTCCCGGTTTGTCTGTAGGACAGGAACCGCCCCACCCGCCTCCTCCACCCGTCGCATCGGCATTTCCTCCGTCTCCGCCATGAGATTCTCCGTTCCTTTCCATGAGGGTCACTCGCGCATCCCCTCCTTCTCCTCCGACCGCGCGCGCATCCCCTCCGTTCCCTCCACTGCATCCGCAATTCGACGCTTCGGATCCTTTGCCACCTTGTGCCAAGGCATTGCAGCCCGTACCACCTTGTGCGCGTGCGATCGTAATGAATTCTGTCCCCGTGATATTTCCCGAAACATAAAGCGCTCGCAGGTCGACCCCTCCGCGCCCACCTGCCGCATCTGCGCTTCCTCCGTTTTCGCCCGAGCATACTGGTGTCGCTCCTTTGTTCTCACCTTGCGCGGTCGCATCTCCGCCCGCACCACCGCTTCCCGCGTTGATCGTGAGGTGTGAAAGCGCGATCCGCTCGGCGAGGAGTTTGAAGTTTCCGGATCGTCCGCCGTTGCCTCCTCGCGCAATGGCGTTTTTGCATGTTCCTTGCGTGATCGCGTTTCCTCCTCGGCCCCCGCTTCCAAGTTCAAGTTGCATCGTGTCGATCACGATTTCTTGCGCGCGCAAAAAAAGTCGTCCCGCGTCTCCGCCGTTTGTTCCGGTCGCAGTGCATCCCTCCTCGGCATCAGTGCCACTTCGTCCGTGCGCTCCATAGACAACAAGATCAGCAACACGCACAACGCTTCCTTCAAGGTCGATACGAATAAGCGGGTGCGTTGGAAGCGTGAGGAGAACCTCTCTTTGCTTGGGCGTGACGGCCTGCGTGTCTCCGACATGCCATGTTCCCGAGAGGGTATTGTCGGGAGACGAGAGAGGGGAGGACAGTACTTGGTAGTGGACACGCTCTTGTTCTGCGAGAAGAGGTCCGATCGCCGCCCCTTGCTCCTCCTTCTCTTCGATGCGTGAGAAGAATTGTGCGACATCTTCCGGCGCGAGCAGTTGTTGTGCATTTGTCACGATCTCAAGATTTCCGTTCGTGACGATCGATGCGGTCTCGCTCATGGTGATATTTTTGACCTTGAGTGCGATACCTCTTCCGCTTGTGTTGATCGTTTCATTTCCGCTTCCACACCGCAGTGTCCCGTTTAGCGTGAGTGTACCTCCTACCTCAACAAGCAGAGGCCCTCGTGTTGGAGTCTCGCCGGCGCATTCCAAGGTTCCCCTTACCGTAAGGTCTCCCGATACGCGAAGTGTCGCTCCGCTTGCTATGGTGCGCACTTCTCCTTCTTTTATTGTCAGGTCTCCGATGATCGTCGTGTTTTGACCGGTCGTCGTCGAGGTATAAGAGCGGAATACGATGCCGGCGATCGCGAGGAGGGCGATGGCCATGCCCGCAAAAATGATCGTGCGTTTCATGTAAAGAGATTATACGATGTTTTAGTGTCTCTGTGCTACTGAATACCTTCAGGGATGGCAAAATGAGAGGGTTGCTTCATACCCCTTGCATATTTCGGCGCTTCGTGTACAATTTGACCAATCGTGTGTGTTCTCGTGTGCTTTGGCTCGAGCCTGTGCTCAAGTGCGTGCTTCATCGAGAAAAGGTCGTACGCGATTTTTATCGAAGTAGTTTTGTGACAATGGCTCAGAAATTGTACGTCGGCGGCTTGCCGTATTCGACCACTGATCAGGAACTTGCTGACGCGTTTGCGGCGGCAGGGAACGTTGCTTCAGCCTCTATCGTCATCGACCGCATGACCGGCCGCTCGCGCGGATTTGGTTTTGTCGAGATGTCCACTGAGGATGAGGCGAACGCCGCGATCGACATGTGGCACGGCAAGGAGTTCGGTGGGCGCATGCTTACCGTCAACATTGCTCGACCCAAGGAGGATCGTCCGATGGGTGACCGCGGACCGCGCCGTGATTACGGTGCTCCTCGTGAGTACGGTAGCCGCTAGGCTCTCCGTGCGAAAAAGAACACTCTCTCGGAAACGAGAGGGTGTTTTTTGCACTCAGAGGTCATTTTCTCGCCTCATGTGGACAAGAAGTGGACAAACTGTGTCTTGGGTGGGGATAACTTTTTTATTTCCTTGTTTTTCAAGGTAAAATAGAAATATCGAGTATCGAGATGTTCACAGGGTGTTGAGTGCGACCCTCGAGATTCCTTGGTTTTTTGGAAACTCACCCGGTTGCCCCGTATAAAGAACATTCGAACTCGGAGTTCATCACATGACGCTTCTTGAGCACGATGAAACCGAATACCTCACACTCAAACAGGCGAGTGAGCGTTTTGGCTATTCCCCGGATTATATCGGGCAATTGATCAGAAAGGGAAAGATCGAAGGAAAACAGATCGTTGCCAATGTCGCGTGGGTGACAACCGAGTCCGCGATGCGTGACTATATTGCCGGAAATTCCCCTCTTTCTCCCGGATCATTGCGACCGCCTTTCGCGGACCGTTTTTTCTCACCTCGTGTCGTCGCTTTGCTCACGTGGCTTCTTCGTTTCGTGACGATCCTTCTGGTCTTGTCGGGGCTTCTTGTTTTCTACTTCCTTTCCATCACCATCGACGATCATCTTGCGCGCGCGGCGGAGCGACGCCTCGAAGAGCGTATGGCTTCCGGTCTTTCGGTCGATGTTCCCGTTACTCACCTTACCTCAATGGCGTATGGAGAGTAGACGATCCGCCATTGTGCGCTTGGCGAAGCATCCCGCTTCTCATACGGAGCCGCTTCGTGTTGGGGCGCGTCCGACACGGAGCACCCCTCCCGCAACAATGCTTGTTCATCCAAAGCCGTCACCTCCTTCTCGTCCCTCGGTCGTGCGCGGATCACGTCGCGTGACCCTCTTTCCTTTTTTCCATGGTGCTTTTGCGCGGGGGGTTTCGTTCATGCTCACACCGCTACTTTTCCTCTACCCGCTTGTCCCTTTGTATGCCGACGAAGGAGGGGAGACATCCGCTCCACCTCCCGCTTCCGTCGAAAGTGCGCCTCCGGCACCCACACCTGACGCAAGCGCAAGTGCCCCTGCTTCAGAAGTTGTCGAGGCGGTGACAGTAGACACTCCGGCTGCTCCGGATCCGGCAACGGACGCTCCCGTCGAAGACGCTCCTCCCCTTGAGGCGCCCCCCTCCGGAGATCCTACTCCGGAAATGTTGGACGAGAGCGGGGATGTCTCACAGGAGGATGTTTCGATTCCCGATTCGTCTGAGGGTGAGGTCTTGGGTGAGTCGGACACGGGAGAGGAGGATCCTGCTCCTCTTTCCGAAGAGGAGGCACAATCATCAGAAGGCGACGACACCCCTCTTCCTTCGGACTCGGAGACAACTTCTGCGTCATCAACAGCAAACACTTCGGGGGGTTCGGAGTCTCCTGTTGGAGAGGCGAACGAAGAATCCGGAACACCTGCGCCGGAGGAGGGTGAAGAGATGGGGTCGACCACTCCTTCGCTTGCCGAAGAGGATTCTTCTCAAGAGCTTGCTTCGTCGACCGATCGTTTTGCGTCAAGTACGGATGAGGCTACCGTTGAAGAAGTTGTGGATGAACCTCCTCCCGTCGAGGCTCCCGAGGTGATCGTCGCACGCCTACTTGCGGAGCGGGAAGCGGTTCTCCGTAACACACTTCGGCAAGAGATCGAATCGCAATATACAAAAGGATGTATCGACATGGACGGGGTCGGTTATTATTGTCTCAAGGAGACCGCACCTTCATCGGAGCTATCTTCTGTTCCGCCTGTTTCTCGCGTTGATGTCGAAAGTGTTCCCGGGAGCGCGTATAAACAAGTGGTCATGACGAAGGGTGATACTTCGACCCCGATCACCACCGACGCATGGGACAGCGCGTTTGCGTCGACTGACCTTTCGGGGCGTTCTATCGTTTGGCAGGGCAACGTCAGCGGGCGCTGGCAGATCTTCTTTGCCGACGCATCGGGGACGAGCACTCCCGAGATCGTTCGCGTAACGGATTCACGTGAGAGCAATTTTAATCCGCGCGTGGAGGGAAGTACGATCGTGTGGCAGGCGTGGGTGGACGGAAACTGGGAGATATATCTTGCGACTCGGTATGCCCCTGCAGATCGGCCTTCCGACGACAATCCGATCCCCGAAGAGAACGCGCGTCTTGGTATCACGCATGAGTGGAATGTCGAGCGGATCACCGCAAACGACGACCACGACATGTTCCCGTCGATCTCGGGAGGACTTGTCACGTGGCAGGCATTTCAAAATGGAACATGGAATGTCATGGTCTATAGTATGACAACAAAGACGGTCGCCAAGATATCGAGGGACGGAGTGAAGAGTGAGAATCCGCGTTTCGCGGTCACGTGGGATGAGCGTTTGGCGGACGGAACGGTGCGTATGATGGGTTATGATATCGCGACCGGCGAGGTTGTCGACCTGACTGGTGCCGCGCGAGAAAGCGCCGATCGAACCAACCCGTACGCACCCGAAGCGCCAATCACGCAGACGAATCAAGCGGCATTGCCGTCCACATCGACCGGGACCGCATCCTCATCCCCCGCGCGTGGTGATGGTGACGATACGTCGGATAACGAGCTTGAGGTATGAGAAACATGTCGCGCCTTTTTCGTTTTACATCGCGCGTGTTGCGCTCTGTCGCTCGTTTGCTCGGCACAGGAAGTGTGATGCTTGGTGTGCTTCTTTCGAGCTTTGGAGGCCTCGACCTTTTCTTCGGCATTGCGACTCCTTTTGCTCCGACGCCTGCGGGTGCGGCGTACACGGGGAAGCAATTGCGCACGATCGAGTACATTTTGGCGGACGGGTCGGAAAATACCGCGCGCGGTTCGGGTGTACTCTCGTACGCGGGATCTTCGTGGAACACAACGAAGGCGACGGCGGGAAAGAAGAATATTGTGATCGAGGGAAGCGGGATTCGCGTCACCCAGGCATACCTCGATGTGTCACATCAGATCAGCGCATCCGCGAACGTGACATTGCATCAGGTTGTCTTTGATGCGGACTATTCCGCCGGCGCGGGGACGGACGAGCGAGTAGAAGAACTTGCCGCCAATCTCGCGTGGGTCGGTTCGGGACTCTCCGGGTATCTTCGAGGAACTCATGATGTGACGGCATTTTTCGCAACGACGAGCGACGCAGAGTGGAACACGGGGGTGGGAGTCGTCGCCGGTGTTGCGACGACATTTTCCGCGGCGGTAAATCGCACCCTTACGACGGTGAAATTAGTCATCACGTATGAACAAGATTTTTCGTCGAGTGCGCATGAGGAGGTGAAGACCGTGCGACTCCCGCTTGATTCGACCAACGGTACCGACACCGGCTCTCGCCAGGCGGTGTGCGCGGCGGGGGCGACCTGTGGGTTCACGTACGATACGCGCAATCTCCCTGATTGGGTAGCGGACGCCGATATGCTCGATGTTTTTGTGGAATTCCAAATGAAATCAGACAGCAACTTGGTCACAAGTATCACACCGCAGATCGTGGGAGGAACCGCGGGACCGACGTATTCGAGTGGAGAGACGATCGCGGACGACACCGCGGTGCGTGTGGCATGGCGCCCGACGGTGGGAGCACCCAACTTCACACGGAATACCTTGCAAACGGTAAATGTTGTGAACAGTGCCGGCACCGCACCGCTTCATGTGCTTGGCGGGGAAGTAGTGGTGACGTATCGCTTTTCGACCGGCGCGTCGGAGCAGTCCGAGACGCTCCGTTATTTTGTTGACCAGGATACAACTTCGCCCGGAACAGCGACCTCAACCTTTCGCACTATTGCGCCCGCTATCGCGAACTCGGGACGCGCGGTGAAGCATATCTGGTACCGCGTGCATTCGTCACCGTATCAAGCGGCGACCCTTACCGTGGGAGGACAAGTGGGGACGAGTACGAAAAAGTTCAATTCATACGCACTAACCGCGACGAACCCGCGATCCGCGGATACCCCGATCATCCTCTATGATATGAGTGCGGATGCGGGGAATCTTTTTGACAACACCGTGACGATCGCAGGAGAGAGTCGTTCTTCCGTTGCGAACGGTCCCGTTGGTGTCGAGTTTTTCGTGACCTACACCTGGGATGGCGACACCGCGAGTACGGTCACGAAGTCCGTCATGTATACCGGTGCGATGCAGGGTGTGGATGCGGTCGCGAATGGGTGGAACAATCGGTCGGTATCGATCGAGCTTCCGGAGACCGTGACCAAGACCTATCGTTCGGCATACCTTGCGACAAATTATCGTCATTTCAACGGCACAACGATCACGGTCGGTACGGTGACGCTCGGTGTGAACGCGTCGACGACTGTCGTGACGCGCATTGGTGACACGGAAGCGCACAATACACGCTATGTGGTTCCGATCGCGTCCTCCACGCTTGCCGCGAGTGATACGATCCCGTGGCGCGCGCGTATACTTGAGGTGAACGCGTCGCGCAGTGTCGCGAATTATGCCCATTTTTCGAGCGAAGTGGTGATCACCTACGACGTAGCGCTTGGAGAGGATGGGGCAACGATCCCCGCAAAACAACTCCGCACCGTGGAGTATGTACTCGGAAGAAGTACCGACGCGACCGTGCGCACGAGCGGGACACAGACATGGGCGGGGAACACGTGGGGAACAACGAAGGCGGGAGCCGGTACGCGCGCGATCGTGTTGAATGGTTACAATATCCGCGTCGTACATGCCTTCGTGGAAACGAGTTTCTATACGACCGCATCGGGCAATATTACCAACCAACACGTGACACTCGATGCGGGCGGAACATCATCGTCGGGGACGGACGTGCCGGTCGGAGAGCCGGTCGGAGTCGCGATCTTTTCGACGACGGGACTCACCGGTCATATTCGCGGCACGCATGACGTGACGGCGCTCTTTGATCGTCAGACGGACAGTGCGTGGGCGTCGGGGGTGCCGGTTACGGGAAGTATGCAGGTGACACAGTCCGCCGGAAGTCGTTCGCTTTCGACAATGAAACTCGTCATCACGTATGAGTCGGACTATGCGCTTGTGCCACACAATGAAGTAAAGACCGTTCGCTTCCCCCTTGATTCGACCAACGGTACCGACACCGGCTCCCGCACGACAGCGTGTCCGTCGGGTGCGATCTGTGGATTTACCTATACCACGAACATTCCCGACGCGATCGCGGATGCGGATATCCTTGATGTGCATTTTGATGTACACGCGGAAGTCAACTCGAACGCCGCATCAGATTTTGATTTTCAGATCGTTGGTATGCCGACACCGAGCAATACATTTCCTTGGGGAGAAAATATCAATGACGACAATACGGTTGACGTGCTCTATCAACCGCCGATCGGAGGAGGAGGATTTCAGCGCAATACGACACAGACCTTAAATATCGGCAACGGAACGGCTCCGCTCAATGTGCTTGGTGGGGAAGTGGTCGTGACGTACCGCTTTTCGACGGGTGCGCCGGTCCAAACCGAGACCGTTCGTTATTTTAATCATCAAACGACGGCGACTCCCGGAACGACACGCGTAAACTTTTCGACGATCACCCCCACGCTTTCAAATGGCGAAGTCTCGGTCAAAAATCTCTGGTTCAAGGTGCAGACCACTCCGTACGGTGCGGGAAATCTGACACTCTATAGTACGGTGGGGACGTCGACCGAGAAGTCCAAGGCCTACGCGATCGCGACGGGGAACCGTGCCGGCAATACTCCGACGATCATTCATGACATGAGCGTGGATGCGAGCAACTTCTTCGCATCGACAACGACCATCGCCGGCGGAGCGCAGTATTCTGTCTCAACCGCTGCGTCAAATATTGGAGCGGAAACATACATCACCTTTACGTGGAATGGATCGCTTGGAGGAACGACGACGCGCACGGTCCTCTTTTCCTCGGCGCAACAGGGCGTGACGAATGTGGCAAATACATGGAGCAACAAGGCCTTGCACATTGAACTTCCTGAAGAGGTCACCAAGACGTATCGGAGCGCGTATCTTCGGACGAACTATCTTCACTCAAACGCCGCCACGACGATCGCACTCGGCACATTCACGATGGATCAGGGGATTCTCCCGACCACGATCACTGAGAATGGAGACACCGAGGCCTTCAATGCGACCTACTTTGATCCGCTTTCCTCTGCGCTTTTTTCGGGAGGAGACGTGATCTCATGGAAGGATCGCGTGATCGATGTCGGTGTCACACGGAGTGTTGCCAACTATGGATATTCAAGCAGTATTGCCGTTGTGACCTACGACGCGGCGCAAGAGTACAAGCTCCCGACCTTTTCTCAGGGGTATTATCGTATCTATGCCGACAACAATGCGTTGACGCCGACCGACGCGTGGCCTCCCGGAGCGCTTTCGCTCGGTGAGAATACCGAAGTGACCGCCGCTAATGATCCTCCGTGGAACGGGGTCAATCTCCGTTTGCGTATGGCGCTTCAAGTTGCGACAACGACAATGCTTGCCTCTTCGACGGCATTCAAACTCCAGTATGCTCCGCGCGTGGCCTCGTGTGGCGCGATCGGTTCGTGGAGCGATCTCGGAGCGCCCGGTTCCGGTTCGGTATGGAGGGGGTATAATGCTGCGCCCATAGATGGAACGAACCTCTCAATCGATCCGCCAACCCCCGGAGATCTCCTACTCTCGGTGTCTTCGCGCGCCGGAACGTACGGTGAAGCAGATCCGACTCCGCTCAATCCTTTTGCGGTCGCAGTAGGAGAGTATGTCGAATATGACTGGAATATTCAGAACAACAATGCCGCGACCAATACTCCGTATTGTTTCCGTATGACCAAGTCCGACGGTACTCCTTTCTTTGCTTATGATTTTTATCCGACCATACGCACCGCCGGATACACCGCACTTTCGCGAAATTGGCGTTGGTATGATGACGCGACGAGCGAGACACCGACCGTCCCACTCGCGGGAGAGAACATCGCTCCCTCGGATGTCTCAAACGCCAACACGATCAAGCTTCGCGTGACCTTAAATGAGGTCGCCGGGTCAGGCGGGGTCAATCAGCGCTTCAAGGTGCAGTATTCCGAGTGGGCGGATTTTTCGCTCGGTGTGACCGACCTCACTTCAACAACCTCGTGCACCGTGAATTCGATCTGGTGTTATGGTGACGGAGTAGATACGGATGATGCGCCCCTCTCAACACTCCTCTTGACCGACTCGACCGCGCTGGGGCGACACAATGAATCGGGAACACTTCCTTCGACGATGGCGCCGCTTTCGAATACCGCGACCGAGTTCGAGTTCACGATCAAGCACGCGGGAGCGCGTGCGAACGCGACATACTTCTTCCGTTTGTGGGACGTCACCAATGATCGCCCTGTCGCGCTCGCGGGCGGTGCCTCGTACCCTTCGCTTTCGACAGAGGGCGCGCTTATCACCGCAACAATCGCGGGACTCGCGACCTCGACCATAACGGAGGGGGTGACAACGGAGGTGGGGACGACCGCGACAGGGATCCCGTTCGGGAACATTCCTATTGGCACAACGGGGGTCGTGGCCGGGCAACGTCTTACTATTTCAACCAACGCGACCGAAGGATATCAGATTTTCTTGAAGTCGAATGGTCCCATGATCTCGTCGTTTGGTAGTGCTATTCCTGATATTTCTTCGGATAACGCAAGTCCGCTTTCGTGGGCGCTTGCGTGCGACACGCTTGCGAGCGGGTGTTGGGGGTATCATGCCGGTGATGATACGCTCTACGGCGGTTCGACCCGTTTTCTTGTTGATGATACGTACGCGCAACTCTCGACAACGACCCTCGACGAGATCGTGTACAACTCGGGGCCGGTCGACCTTGAGTCAACGGACGTTGTCTTTCGTGTTGAAGCGCATGAGTCCCAAACGGCGGGACAATACACCACACAACTCCAATATATCGTTGTCCCCATCTTCTAATCGCATCTATGACATATAATAGAAGTATCGTTATGAATATTGCAGAGCGCGCCTTCCGAATGTTCGGAATGCTTGCCGTGTGTGCAAGTGTGGCTTTTTCTTTGCCGCTCGCTTCCTTTGCCGCAATGCCTGATGTTGTCGCGACTCCCGCCGTCATCGACGGAAAGGGGAAGGTTCGCGAGATCCTCCGCTTTAACATCGTTATGGTCAACACCTCCGGCCGATTGGTAAGTGTGTATCCATGGGTGACAGATTTCGATCCCTATTCGGGGACGCTCGGCGCGACCGACCTTGGAGGTTCGGGCAACAAAGCGCTTCATGAATCGCTCGCGCGTTGGATCGAGGTGACTCGAGGGTCGGTCGATCTCTTGCCCGGTGAACAAAAAGAGATCCCGCTCACCGTGCAGGTCAACCTTTCGGCAAAGCCCGGAGTCTACCACGCGACGCTCCACCTCTCCCAAGGAAGCGATCGTGCAAGTGCGGAGGCGGATCGCAACGCGACGCAGAGTATACCGATCAACATCGAAGTCCTCGAAGACATCAACGAACGCCTCCAACTCGCGGCGTTTACCCCGGAGAAGAATGTCTTTTCGGGAGAGACTGCGTCGTTCCAATATCGGATCGAAAATATCGGCAATCGTGGAGAGGTGCCTCGCGGAAAGGTGCGGATCTTTGACCGGAACGGTCGCGAGGTCGCCGTTGTCGACGCCAACAAAGACGGTACCCGCCTTGAGCCCGAGGCGAGCGCGCTTCTCTCGTCCGCATGGGCGTCGGGTGGCGAGTTTGGACGCTACAAGGCGATGCTCGATCTTGAATACGGAAGCCGGGGTACGATCCAAGACACGGTCTTCTTTTGGGTCATGCCGTGGGGGAAGCTTTTGAGCATGTTCCTCTCACTCATTCTGGCGTTCACGATCATCGCGCTTCTTGTTCACGCGCGCATGACCGCGCGTCCCGAAGCGGCATATGCGTACCAGACAGAAGGAGAAGGGGGACCCGGAAGGGCGGCCCGTCTTCTTGGAGCACTTCGTTCGCGCAGGGCACGTGATGACGAGCGTGAGTCCGATATGGAGCGTGAATCTTCCTTTGTGAATGAAATGCGCGAGGTCTCGATCCCGCACCCTGTTCGTTCTCGTGTTCCGGAGCGTGGTTTGGGAAATGAGGGAACACGTATACCGTCTCGTCCTGAACAGATCACCCCTTCTTCCCATCAAGTAACACTCGTGAAGCGTGAAAAACCAGTCTCCCCCCACCATGTCGTCAATCTTCGCAAGTAAAACAAAAACGGCATTCGCCGCTTCCTTCCTCGGACTCCTGTGTTCCTTCTTCTGTGCGCCGATCTTTGTGAGCGCGCAAGAGAGCGGGAGTCTTTCGCTCACACTCACTCCTCCGTTGTTTCAGGTCACCCAAGCGCCCGGAGGTGTGTGGTCGAGCGTGCTTCGTGTTGTGAATACCAACAAATTTGATCTTGCGGTCACGGCGAGTGTGCAAGATTTTCGCCCCGACGGAGAGACTGGCAATGCGTTGCTCGGAGAGCGTGGTGGGCCGAACGATCGGCATTTGATGTCGGGATGGTTCACACTTCCGGGCGGTGAGATCGTTATTCCGCGCGGGACAACAGGAGAGATCCCCTTTACGATCGCGGTCCCGGATGACGCAAGTCCCGGAGGACATTATGCGGCGATCGTTGTCGCAACGCGACCGGGACAACTCGAGGGCGGTTCGGGTGCGGGGATATCTTCCGGAGTCACTTCGCTTTTCTTTTTGCGCGTGCCCGGTGACGTTGTCGAGGAGGGAGCGATCCGTGATTTCTATGCGGAAAAAAGCGTCGTGCAGTCACCCTCCGCACGTTTTGCGCTTCGTTTCGAGAATACAGGGAACGTCCATCTTGTGCCCGAGGGAACGATCGTGATCACCAATATGTGGGGCAAAGAGCGTGGTCGTATCGACATCAACAAGGTCAACACCTTCGGGAACGTCCTTCCCGAATCAACGCGCAAATTTGAGTTTGTGTGGGAAGGAGAGCCCAGCATCTTTGAGTTTGGTCGTTATGAGGCCGTTGCGACGCTGGTGTTCGGAGAGCAGTCTCGACAGACCGTTTTCCGCACGACGTATTTGTGGGTGATCCCGTGGAAACAAGTGCTACCGATCTTCTTCTCTCTCGCACTCTTCGTGTGGTTCATCACTTGGTCCGTGCGGCGCTACGTCAAAAAAGCGCTCGAACTCGAACGGGAGCGTCTCGGTCTCTCTTCGCGCGATGAGGTGCCTACTCCTCATTCACGATCTGCAACTCCTCTCACTTTTTCAAAAGACAAGGAACCCCGTGTGACCTTGGCGGTACTCCGACGGCCGCTCGTTGATGCGTCTCTTGATCTGCGCGCGAACACCCCTTCCCGAAGGGTGACGGAACAAGGCGGAGCGCGTGTTTCTCGCAAAGGGTGGCTTGTGCGCAATCGCGCGGTCGTTGTCTTTGCGGTGATCTTTGCGATCGGACTCGGAATGATCGGTTGGTATTTTGTTGAGGTCTTTCGCTCCGAGCGTTCTTATTATATGGAGCAGGTGAAAGGGAAGTAGCACTGCTCCTCTATTTGAACATTTGAAAACTCTTCGTTGTGGAAGAGTTTTTTTTGACTGCGTTTGCGTCATTCCGTCAGTGAATGTTGTTCTTGGAATGTCTCTCCATGCGGTCTCGTGCTCCGCCAATCCGTATCATTCGACTCCGCGCATTCCTCTGACGGTGCCATTTCGACAAACATCCACCATTTTTGTCGCTAATTTTCAAAAAGTATCAAAAGTGGATAACTTTTCTTGTTTGTCGCAAAGAAAAAGACTTCGTGAATTTCTTTTTCTTTCGTTATCCACATCTTTTCACAGGTAATAAACTTTTTTTCAACAACTCATGTATAATGATATACAGGTGTATCAAGGGTCATCGGATGATCCATGCACCGCCGGAAGACCATCCCGGTTTTGTATCGGATAAGAAATGTTTTGTGACCGTTTCTCTTTGACTCGGGAAGTTGCGCATGGCGCACTCCTTACTCAAAGAGAAGCGGAGAGTGAAACGAGTTTCCATATTGTTGTATTCGACCCCACGCGAACACGACACCGCAGGCCATCAAGTCGGCCGGCCTCGGACCCCGCAGGCATTACTAATCATTGAGTTCTTTATGAACTATCTGAGTTCTTTCAAGAGTCTCTCGCGTTCGAAACAGGTCGCGACCGTATTGCTCGCAAGTACGCTTGCATGGGCGATCGGACTCCCTGCATTCTTTACTACAGCGTCCGCCGCGCAGCTCTCGCAGATCAGCGCGACGGCGTCATCGTCGGTTCCGTCGGTCGCGACGAACTATACGATTCGTTTCACGTCGACAACGACAGTTGCTGGTGGGCAAACGATGTCAATTCAGTTTGACCCCACAACCAATGGGTTTTCTTTCTCCGGTCTCGTGTGGAGTGACATCATTGGGACGGGAATGACTGTTGTTTCCGGGTGTACCGCATCCCCCAACGAAGTCACTGTCGGTTTTACGAATGATCCCGATGTTGTCACCTTGACGGTGTGTAACGATGGAGATACGATCGCTCCGGGAGCAAAGGTCTTGACCTTCACCAATAACCGCATCACCAACCCTGCAACTCCCGGCTCGTATATTGTTCGTATCGCGGGGACACAGACCGACCGCGGTGATACGCGTGTCGCCATTGTGAATCAGGTGACGGTCACTGCGTCTGTTGACACGACACTTACCTTCACTGTTGCCGGTGTCGCATCGGGCCAGACGATCAACGGTGAGACCATTTCGACCACGACCACCGCAACTGCGATCGGTTTCGGTACGCTTGCCTCAGGTACTCCGGTCCTTGCCGCACAAGATCTGACCGTGACGACCAACGCGCAGAACGGATTTATCGTGACGGTGCGTCAGGATCAAAACCTGCTCTCGTCCAACGGTGCCGATATCGACACCTTCCAAGATGGTGCCAACACCGCGACACCGATCGCGTGGACCGGACCGGCTGCAACACTCGGCAGTGAGAATACTTACGGTCACATGGGTCTCACGAGTGATGATACCGACTTGAATGCCAATGAGTTTTATTCGGGTGCGGTGATCAAGTATGCAGGTAACTTCTTTGCGACGACCACCCGCACGATCTTCTCGCACAATGCTCCCTCCGACGGTACAACACAAAACATCGGCAAGGCACGTGTGGGCTACAAGATCCAGGTGTCCGCGCTTCAGGAAGCTGCGACGGACTACACAAATCGACTCATCTACGTTTGTACACCGACCTTCTAGTGGCGGTGCGTGCAAAGAACATATCCGCTTCGATATGTCAGTACAACAAAACAGGCCGCAAGGCCTGTTTTGTTGTTCGTGAGGATAACTCATGTTGGCGACGGGGGGAATAATCGGCTATAATCAAAAGATACTGCCCGCACGAGCGGGGAAATTATTTATCATAAAAATTCCTCCTTCCGCATCCGCGTTCTTGGAGGGGATGTCTATGTCATTACAATCATCGCGTCGCGCTCATCTCTTGCCGGGACTTTTCCTCGCTCTCTCGTTACTCTTTCCTCTTGTTGGCGTTGCTCAAGAGCGAGTGAGTTTCCAGATCTCTCCTCCGGTCACCGAGGACTCTATTGAGCCGGGTGTGGTGCGAGAATATATTGTCCGCGTCACGAACAATGGCGACTCGGAGGCGCTCCTTCGTCCGACCGCGCGCAACATTGTTGGTATGCGCGAGAACGGAGAGCCCGAATATTCTCATGAGCTCCAAGACCAAGAGTACCAACTCGCGTCATGGATCACCTTCAAGGAAAGCGAGCTTACGGTTGCTCCGAAGGGCGGGACGGCACTCCTTCATGTGCGCGTGGATTTCCCGGGCGACGCACAGCCGGGCTCCCACATGGCGGGGGTGTTCCTTGTCTCTGAACCTTCGTTCGAGATCAAGAACGGCTCCGCGATCGGATTTGAGATCGCTTCCATTTTGAGCTTCCGTATTGCGGGGGAGATCATCGAAAAACCCGAGATCAGAGAGTTCTACGCCTCGAAGAGTGTCTACGGTGAACCCGCGGTTGACTTTACCGTGCGCATTGAGAATGAAGGTAACGTCCTCATCAAGCCTTCCGGATTCATTGATATCACCAACATGTTCGGCAAGAAGGTCGGCTCTATTGCGGTCAATGAGAATTTCGCCGGAGTCTTTCCTGGTGTGATCCGCGAGTTTCAGGCGAACTGGACATCCGAGGACATTGAGTTTGGTCGTTACGAAGCGGTCTTGGCGCTCATTGTGCGCGGAGAAAGCGGAGACCAGACGATCTCACGTATTGTGCAGTTTTGGGTGCTCCCGATGGATGTACTGACACCGATCCTCGTCTCGTTCCTCGTTCTGGTGCTTGTGGTCTACGTACTCTTGCGGTTGTACGTGCGGCGCCAGCTTGCGGGGATTCGTCGCGCCGACCGTCCGGCGACACAAGCAACGAAAGGCCTCTCGCGTTTGGCGGTCGTGGTCATCGCGCTTCTCCTTGCGATCATTCTCGGTCTCTTCATTCTCTTCTTCTACTTCGGTTGATCCGCGAAAGATCACGCTCACAACAAGAACCCCACTCGAGGGGTTCTTGTGCGTAAGCGCGGAATTTTGCGTGATGAACGTGGTATCATGTATGCATGGAACCGGTTCGTTTGCGTCCGACACGATTACCCGATCGACCAATGGTGCGAAAAACCGCTCCGGTCGTTTTGCCTCCGTCGCCAAAAGGGAGGCATCGTTTCCGTGGCATCGTGGTCACGCTTGGTGCCATGCTCCTTTCTGCTCTCGCGCTTCATGCGAGTGAGTTTGTTACCTTTCCCAAAGAGCGTTTGCTTGGTGGGGTTGCGGCAAGCAAGGTGGAGTCTCGTTGTCCGGAGGATATGGCCTTTGTCTCATCTTCGGGAGGGGGGTATTGCATCGACCGTTATGAAGCGTCTCCCGGTGTTTCGTGTCCTCATCAGCGTGTTACGAATCAGTTCGATACGGACGCGAACACGGCGAATCCTCTTTGTACTCCCATCTCCGCTCCGGGAACTCTTCCGTGGGTCAATGTCTCACTCACGCGTGCGATGGAGTTGTGCGCACGCGCGGGGAAGCATCTCGCGACGAATGCGGAATGGTATCGCGCCGCGCTCGGGACTCCCGACGACGTGTGCGTGCTTGGTCGGGTTGGTCTTTCTGTCGCAGAGTTGACCGGATCGCGTGATTCGTGTTTTTCCTCTTCCGGTGCGTACGACATGATCGGCAACGTGTGGGAGTGGGTGGATGCGACGGCGATCGACGGCGTCTACGATGGGCGCACGCTTCCGGGTGAAGGATATGTCGCGGAAACGGATACGAACGGGTTGCCCACGCGTACCGCGACAGCAACCCTCTCGTCGTTCGGAGGTGATCATTTCTATATCGACCCGGTCGGCGTGAAGGGAATGTTTCGCGGAGGATTTTGGAACATGACGGAGAAGGCGGGGGTCTATGCGACGAATGTTGCGAATCCTACTTCTTTTGTCGGCAATGCGGTGGGATTTCGTTGCGCGAAGTGACGGACTCCATCGCTTTCTTGTTCGGCTTGTTTTATAATGATGGTCATGAGAACGCTTTTTGGAGAAACAAAAGGGAAGCGTCGATTGCGATACGGGGTCATCGCGCTCATGTTGCTTTCTATTGCGACGCTTGAGATGCATGAACGTACCTTTTCGCGCGCGTCTGTTTCCGCCTATGAACATTTGGCGAATGTTGCCGCGATGAGTGCATCGGTCGAGCAGAACCCTTACAACACGCTGGCCATGGAGTTGAGCACAAAAGAGGGAGAATTACTCGCTCGCGAAGAGGAACTCCGTGCACGAGAGGATCTCTTGGAGCGCAAGATCGACGACGCCGCGCGCTCGAACAAACAGCTCACGCTTTTTGTCCTCTCGGGTGTGACACTCCTCCTTCTTTTGTTGATCTTCTTGAATTTCTATTTTGACATCAAACGTGAGGAATCTCGCGAACATGCAGAGTCTGCGGACAAGGAGGGAGACCTCACGACGCGTTTATGAAGCCGGTTGTTGTTCATGCTCGTCCTCGAAAAAAACGAAAGCATACGCTTTTGAAGGGTGTTTTGGTTGTCCTCTTCGCGAGCACGCTTACAGTTGTTACACTGCATGCGAGTGACACATTTCGCATACCTGCGAATTTTTTCTTTGCGGGTGTTGGCGGTGCCGCGGTTCCTGCTCCGTGTCCTGCGGAGATGGTCTATGTTCCTTCGTCGGGTGGCGGGTACTGTATCGACCGTTACGAGGTTTCGCCCGGAAAACTTTGCTCACATGAAAACCCTCGTAATCAGTTCGAAACGAGCGATAATCTTCGCTCCGCCACTTGTGTCGGAGTGTCTGAGCAAGGACGAGTCCCTTGGGTCAACATCACGTTGCACGAAGCGCTTGCCGTATGTGCCAAGACAGGGAAGCGACTCCCGACGAATGCGGAATGGTATCGCGCCGCGCTCGGCACTCCCGACGACGGAACACGCAACGGAGGCACATGCGTGCTGGGTCGTATCGGTGAATCTCAAGCTGAACCGACGGGGATCCGTGAGGGGTGTGTTTCTTCGTATGGCGTGCACGATATGATCGGCAACGTGTGGGAGTGGGTGGACGGAACGGTGATCGACGGCGTTTACGACGGACGCACGCTTCCCGGTGAAGGATATGTGACGGAAGCGGATGCAACAGGTGTCCCGGTGTCTTCCGGGGTCGATCCTGAACCGGTGTTTGGGGGCGATCATTTCTATATCGACCCGGTCGGCGTGAAGGGAATGTTTCGCGGAGGATTTTGGAACATGACGGAGAAGGCGGGGGTCTTTGCCGTGAACACTGCGAGCCCACCCTCTTTTCTGGGCAACGCGGTTGGTTTTCGTTGTGTGCGTGACGCGCGATGAAACTCGTAAAAGATAGGGTATAATATCAACATGCGTGCGCATCGGAAGTTACAGTTCATGCAAGGGGGAGTCATGTGTCTTCTCGCACTTTTTTTTATCGCCCCCTCGGTCGCGCGGGCGGGTATTCTTGGGATGGTGAGCGACCTCATCAGTGACTCTCAACCCTCCGCGACAACAACGCTCCATACGATCACCTTTACTCTCCCCAATGCGATCCCCGCGAGCGGACGCATTGTTCTGCGTCCCGAGGCGGTCGGCGGTTCCGCGTTCACTATTCCTGTGGGTTTTGACTATACCGACACGACCGTTTCGGTCTCGATCGGCGGCGGCCCGTTCATCCCGCGTTCGCTTGCCGCGACACAAAGCGCCCTCAATGACGGCGTTTCCGTCGTGAGCGGTACGAATGGCTCGATCACGTTTGTGCTCGCCGCCGGTTTCAATATTCCCGCCGGTGCGACGGTGCGGATCACACTCGGAAATACTCGTTTCATCACTTCTCCACCCGCCCCCAACTCGTATCGTATTCGTATTGAGACGCGCAATGCGGTCAATGTTGTGATCGATCGCGGAGCGGGGATGATCGCGATCGTCACCCCGGTGACCATTCTCACCGCCGCCGGCGATGTGACCCCACCCCTGCGTTCGAACGGCCTTCCGAGCGGACTCTTGCCCGGTAGCACGATTTCGGTCATGCTTTCGCTCAATACCGATCGCCCCGCGACGTGTAAGTACGCGACCACTTCGGGTATCGGCTTCTTTGCGATGTCTTCGTCAACGATATTTTCGAAAGCAAATCTTGAAACGCTACATTATGTGAATATCGCGACCGCGGAGGATAACCTCTATCGTTTCTATGTGCGGTGCATGAACGAGAGCTCGATCGTGAATCCCGATGATTATCCGATCCAGTTTGAGGTTGGTGTCATTCCGAACGCATCGACGACACCGGCGCCCCCACCACCACCTCCGGGACCTTCGGGACCCTCCGGAGGCGGGGGTGGGGGAGGGATTTTCTTGCAACAAGGTGCCGTCACAATGGAGGGCCGTGCGATCCCGATGGGGACACTCGTCTTTCTTAAGGATGGGGTCGTCGTGAAGGAGGTTGCGTCAACAGTGTTGGGGACTTTTACTGAACAATTCCTCGGACTCGATCGCGGGACATACACATGGGGAGTCTATGTGCGTGATCCTAACGGAAAGCAAAGCGCGACATACAACTCGACGATATACCTCATCGGAGGTTCGAACAACCTTATCGCGCCGGTCTATCTTTCTCCGACGTTGAGTGTCCAAGAGACGACGGTGCCGATCGGCGAGGCTGTTCGCGTGAGTGGCTACGGGATCCCGATCACGTTGGTCGAAGTCTTTATGACAAAACACGGCGACGCGTTGAGCGACATCGTGACCGCGTCGACGACTGCGAACGGGGATGGATCGTGGTCACTCGAGCTTCCCACCGATAGACTTTCAAAGGGGACATATGAAGTGAAAGCGCATTCTGTCGTGACGTCTCGTGATCGGAGTAATTTTAGCCCCATCGCCTACGTTGGACTTGGAGAAGATCCGAATCCTGATTTCGGGAATCGCTCCGATCTGAACAAGGACGGCAAGGTGAACCTCGTCGATTTCTCGATCCTTTTATTCAACTGGAGGACGAGTGATGCGGTCGCAGATATCAATCAGGATGGGACGGTGAATTTGACGGACTTTTCTATTATGCTCTCCAACTGGACAGGGTAGCAGTCGGTATATTTGACGCATGACTTTGTTGTGAGTGAAAAAATGCATTCAACGTACTCCGAGTACGTCTCATTTGCATTTTTTCACTCACGCCTCGTCCTGCATTCAAATATCTCGACCACTCAACTCTCTTTTTGTTTCTCGTTCCTGAACACCACTTCAGTCCAGGGCTTCGTATTGTATTCGACATAATGTGTCACTACGTTATTGAGTAAGCGCGGAATGGCGTTCGAATTGTGAAAGTTTTTTGTATCGTTCTGCAGTGCATTCAAATATATCGACCACTCAATTCTCTTTTTGTTTCTCGTTCCTGAATACCACTGCAGTCCAGGGCTTCGTATTGTATTCGGCGTATTGAGCCACCCTTGCTATTCAGAAAAAAGTGAATGGCGTTATTTTTTTTGTGATTTCAAACAGGAAGAGACTCACTCATCCACTTCTTCTCCACATTTCAACAGAAAATTCATTGCATTCTGTGGGGTGGTGAACGTATAATGAGAACAAATCATCACCGCATGCGGTGTGAATGCGTGGAGGACGCATTAGTCGTTAATTTGTACTTTTGTCATATGAGTTCGTTCTTACAAAAATTGAAAGGGAAGGGAATCGGTGTCACAGAAGAACACGAAGCGGTTCCTGTGAATTCGCAGAAGTCGGACGTGCCGAGTGGGGTCACACAACTCCCGGTCGACGTCCGTCAAAGCGATGACGAGATCATCATCTTTGCGCAGGTTCCGGGTACTGAGATCAAGGATCTCGATGTCTCGATCGAAGGCGATAATGATGTGATCACGATCCAGGGATCATCGACGCGCCCGATGGCACTGCTTGGTCTTCAGGTTGATGAGGGTGAAGCGATCATCAAACAAGGTCGTGTCGCCGGTCACGATGACTTTACGCTCGAAGAGTGTGCGTGGGGAAAGTTCTTCCGTCAGATCATCCTTCCGCAAGAAGTTGATGCTTCAGCCGCGCAGGCAAAGGTAAAAGACGGCGTACTCGTCCTCCACCTTCCTCTTAAGGGTCACGCGACGAACAAGATGCGCATGCATGTGGAGAAGGTCGATTCGGACAATTGACCCCGCTTTTTCGGTGTTTTGTTCTTCTTTTTCTTCATGTCCTCACGCACCTCAACAGTAATTTCATTCATTGCGCAACGTGCCGCTCTGTTTGTTGCGACCGTGGTCTTTTGTGTTCCTCTCGCACTCTCTGCTGAAGGGGTTGCCACGCTCGACATTTCTCCGTCTTCAGCGACCTATGGAGTAGGGAGATCTTTTACGGTCTCTTTGACCGCTGATTCTCCTCAGGGGTTCAATTCGGGGAACGCGGTTTTGAACTTCGACCCGACGATCCTCTCCGTTTCAGGGGTGTCCAAGGTCAACTCCGCCTTTTCTTTATGGGCGGTCGAGCCGTCATTTGATAATACGAAGGGGACGGTCTCGTTTGAGGGAGGTAACACCACTCCATTGACCGGAAAGAAGACCCTCCTCTCCGTTTCATTTAAAACACTCAAGGAAGGGCAGGCACAGTTGTCGTATTCCTCGGGCTCTATTCTTGCGGCCGACGGAAAGGGGACGGATATTTTAGGAACGAAAGGTACGGCAACATTCGAGGTGAGTGCCTCCGCCGCCGAGCCTCCGCCGCCTGTTTCGACCACCCCACCTGTTCCTTCCGGGCCTGTTCCCGATGCCCCCGAGGTGAGCGTTGTCTCACATCCCAACGAAGAATTATTTTACAATCTCTCCACCGCAAAGTTCTCCTGGGATCTCCCCGCGGACGTGATGGTCGTGCGACTCACGCTTGACGCGAAGCCGGACACGACCCCGACGACCAGCTATGATCCCGCGATCTCGGAGAAGGAGTTCGACAAACTCACTGACGGTATCATGTATTTCCACTTGCGCTATCAGAATGCGTCCGGGTGGGGTCCGACCACACACAAGAAAATAAAAGTTGACCTCAGTCCTCCTCCGGAATTCACGCTTGAGGCGAAGCCGGTCGCCTCTACGACGGACGTGCTGTTGCTTTTTAATGCAACCGATACGCTTTCCGGTATCGATCGCTATGAGATCGTGATCGACACCGGAAATCCTATTAAGGTCCCACTTGCGTCCGTGGTCGGAGGAACATACACGCTTAAGGGGCAACTTCCCGGATCGCACAATGTCAAAGTGATCGCATATGATCGTGCGGGCAATAATCGTGTTGCCGAGGCATCTTTTGTTGTTGAAGGAGAGCTGTCGGCGACAAAGAAGACGGTCGAAGAGACCGAAGAAGCCTCGATCGATTGGCGGCTCATCGGAGACATCGCGCTTGTTGCGCTCATTGCATTTCTGATCGGATATTTGTGGTACGAACGGAGCGCGTTTCGACACGAGAAGTACGTCATTAAACGAGAAGTGGATGAAGTGCGCGACAACCTTGGAAATATCTTTGCCGCATTGCGCGAGGAAGTGGGTGAGCAGACGGGGCGTCTGTTCGACAAACCGAATCCTTCCGCGCTTGATCGCGATGCAATGCAAGAAGTGAACGAAGCGATCGATCTCTCGGAAGAGCTTCTTTCGAAGGAAGTTGAAGATGTGCGCAAACTCCTTTCTTGATCCTTAGTGCGCGTCATTCTCCGCTCTTTTTTCTCTTTTCTTTTCGTTGAACGTGCGTTTTCTCGTTTTGGTTTTTATGCATATGCTCATAAGGTGTGGACAACGCGACACGGTCACTGAAAACGGTACGGTTAAGCCATGATTTTGTGTGCCTTTTTTGCGAAAATAATGAGCTTATTCAATGTTTTTTTGATAAAATGAACAAGTAACCGGCCCGTAGTT
>JACCDV011029482.1_pt1 | contig 32239 bp, 41 predicted proteins | sample 7446131 | NCBI WGS metagenome assembly JACCDV01 (sample SAMN15323448, study PRJNA562643) | freshwater metagenome | isolation source: river surface water | place: USA:Blue River Watershed | collected 2017-08-17 | reverse complement strand
ACTTCTGGTTGTGGGAAATATGGTAGATAGTTCTTTACATAACCACCTGCCACATCCACATCGCCTTGTGTAAAGAAACGGAAAATGTGTGTGAGAAATTGTTTCTCACTTGGTGTCAATCTATTCTTCCAATCTTTCACATCTTCGAGCATTGGAACTTCGGTGTGCAACCAGTGAATCTGTTCGTGCTTCAACCATGCTTCATATGCCCATGGATAGTTAAAGGGTTTAAAACTTTGTCTATCGTCTGTTAAATCTGTTTTCTTTTTTACCATTTGTTATCCTTCGCAGGCCAGACAAACTTCTTCTGACGCTAATTGTTTTAAATCGATTTCTTCTATTACTTGTCGTTCAATCTTCTTTGCCACTTTGTCGGCCTTTGCCAACTTTTCACTACGGCAATAGTATAATGTTTTGAGTCCTTGTTTCCATGCTTGATAGTGAACTGCATGTAGATATTTCACATTGGTATCAGGTCTGAAAAACAAGTTGATGCTTTGCGCTTGGTCAATGAAACTTTGTCTGTTAGCTGCATGGTCAACAATCCATCTTTGGTCAATTTCCATAGAGGTCTTATACACATCTTTTGTCCATTCATCGAGAAATTCGAGGTGTTGCACGGATCCATCGTTTGCGATAATTGAGGACCAAATCTCATTGTAGTCGAGTTTAGAATCTGCATCACATTTTTCCTTAATGATTTTATCCAGATACTTGTTTTTGTTTAAGAATGAACCACTCAATGTGTCTTGTCTGTATGCGTTAGCTCTAAATGGCTCAACAGAAGGAGAGGTATTGCCCATAAGAATACTAGAACTGGCATTAGGTGCGACAGCCATAACATGTGCAAACCTACGACCAGTACCCACACAGTCAGGTGCCTCGCCTCTCTCTGCACCCAATTTAAGATTCGCTGCATCTAATCCCTCTCTAATGTGTTTGAACATTTTGATATTGGCACCAGTTGCCATTGGTGATTCCCATGCAAGGTTGTTCTTTTGAAGATATGCATGAAAACCTAACGCACCCACTCCAATAGAGCGCTCACGACTGGCTGAGTAAATGGCACGCTTAACGGCGGAAGGTGCATTAGAAATAAAATACTGAAGAACATTGTCAAGCATTTCTGCAATATCAGCAAGGAAAAGAGTATCTTTTTTCCATTCATCGAAATATTCCAAGTTTAGTGATGATAAACAACATACTGCGGTTCGTTCTTTATCGGTTGGTAGAATAATTTCACTACACAAATTAGATTGTTTGATTGAAAGTCCTAATTTCTTTTGAAACTCTGGCATCAAACGATTGCTTGTGTCAATGAAATGTAAATATGGTTCGCCTGTTTGCATACGAATTTCTAAGATTCGTTGCCACAATTCTCTTGCTGATACCGTGTCTCTTACTTCACCACTATGTGGGTCTTTGAGTTCCCATTTATCATCTGCATCTGGTTCTAACATGCACTTTTCAATGAGGTGCATGAAATCATCTGTGATATTAATTCCATGATGTAAATTCTGGCAACGCATGTTTTGGTCGCCAGTTGGTTTACGCATTTCTAAAAAGATAAGAATATCTGGATGACTAATATCAAGATAAGCGGCATAAGAACCACGGCGAGTGCGACCCTGGCGATATGCGAGACTTGAAGCATCATATGTGCGGAGATGAGGCATAACACCAACAGACTTGTCATCAGCAGAACGAATTCCAATTCCAATTCCAACTCCACCACCTAACATTGATAACCAGTTAACTTCCGCCAAGCAGTCAACAAGACCTTCCGCACTATCGTCAAGATATGGCAAAAAACATGATATAGGAAGACCACGCTTAGACCTACCAAAAGATAGAATGGGAGTAGAATAAGAAAGCCAATGTCGAGAACTATACTCATAAAGCCGTTGCGAGTGTTCACTAGACGACCCAAAAGCTTTAGAAACATAAGCAAACCTTTCTTGCGGAGAGTTCTCATCCTCTCTCATGTAACTTTCTTTTAATCTTTTAATTCCTAATTCATCAAACAGATTGTCCCGAGAAAAGTCAACCTTAATGCCATGAACGATATCAGACATGTATAATACTCCAAATTGTTATTATTGTTTTTCTACAAACTCTTTCGCCATCGGAAATACTTTGGCGATTACTTCTGCACATTTTTGTGCGATTTGTATGTGTTCTTTCTGTGTGCCGTTTGACGAACGGAGTTGTATGTAGTGAATCCAACTACGCAATGTTCCATTCATATACAAACGAGAAACAGTATTGCCTTCGGGCAGAACTGCCCTAGCCTGTTCCTTTGCGATACCTTTTGCAACTGCCCAATTATAAACATCTAAGGCGTGTGCAACAAGTTCTTTTTGTTTTATAATCCATTCATCACCAATCAATGCTTGACCCAAAGTGCCATCTAATTCAACACTATTCTGTCTATTCTTAGGGTCTTGTAATCTTGCTTCTCTCAGCACAAAGGACAAATCTTTAGTTGGGTCTGCGTATCGTTGTGAAAATTCTTGGAAAGAAAAACTACGATGGCGCAACATTTGTCTTGCAATATCCCTTGTGGTTTCGATTTCTAAACACATGTTCACCATTTCAAGTGGCGACCAATGTTGATGCTTAATGAGATAACGAATTAGTTTCTCACTTGTTTCTTTATTTGTTTGGTTGCCAGGGTTTGACACCCTTGCACAGAAAGCAACCAACTCGGTTGTGTTTTCTGCGAAATACTCCGCAGGCTGTGAATAACTAATCAATTCGACTTTCATATTATACTTTCTTCCACATGTTAAACTTCAACTGCGCTTCAATGCCTTTGAATGTGTTACTACTTATAATTTCTTCAATCTCATCCTGAGTTTTTCCGGACAAAATTATTTCGTTAATGTCTTTTCCGTCTATGTGACTAGGCCAGATTACAACATCATACTTCAACCCGATTGCATTTTGCATCATCTTCACAATTTCCTTGTTACGAGGTTCATTGTCAAAAATCAAAACTATTTTATCAGATGAAATTTTATCTGCACACAAAACCAGGTTGGCATCACCACTTGCCAAACAATTCTTCAAAAATAAACTATCGATTGGACCTTCGACAATCTTTAATGTGTCGGACAGATTTACTCTATCTAATCCATAGACAAGTTTATCTTGTGAATCGTTTGTTCGTAATGTGATATATCTCAATGTTTTATCGCCCGTTTCTAATGCACGACCAGAAACTGCGATAAGTTCATTATACTCGTCATAAAAAGGAATTACAAGCCTCGCATCATCAATAAGTTGCTTACCATGATTTGGCACCAAGGCATCAACGAATTGTTTATAATGTTGCGTGAACAGTAATTTACTGTGATATTGTTGTGGTATCTTTCGTTTAGTTAGGTATTCTAAACAAAAATGTCCACTTGGGAGTTTATCACACCATTCTGCGTGTTCGAATATTTTTTGCTTTGCCACTTTATCAAATCGTGGCGATGGTATGTTGAGGACTGTGTTCGCACTACGGGTGTTATTGGTTTCACCCGACTTGTATCTTTCGAGGACGAATTCTTTGTATAAAGATTCGTCAACGGCCTTGATGAAATTTCCAACACCGATACTTACTCCACAGTTATGGCAACGATAGTAGAGATTGTTGCCTTTTGCAAAAACATATCCTCTTGCCTTTGTTTTGTTCTTTTGAGAATCACCACAAATAGGGCAAGAGAAATTCCATAGGTAATCTTTCTTCTGTTTGAAATTACGCAAACGGGAAGAAAGTAACCTTACATACTTAGATTCAATTGGAAGAGACATAGATTCATAATATAACAGATTTCACAGAAAAAATCAACTACTATTTTAAAAGTTTACCTAACATTGTTAAGTCAACATGCCCAATTAACCAACCTAGGGCAAGTGCGCCACCTAAAATCATCCACTTATACTTTTCGATTTCAGCCAACATTTCAGGAATACGGCCTCTATCTTGTTGTTTGTGGTTAATTAAATCATTGCGAAGTGCATCAATACGAGCAGAAATGTGTCGTTCTACTTGGTCGATTCTATCGTGCAAGTCTTTGATATCTTCTTTCAAGTCACTCTCCACTTTTTCATGTTGTTCATGTCTTTGTTCATGCAAAGTAATCATTTGCATAATGTTGACATTCAATTCCTGAATCTTAGCAATAGATTCTGAAAGTTTTTCACAAAGTCGGTCAGTCTGCTCAACATCTTTGCCAAGCAGACCAACTTTCATTTCGAGTTCGTGAATTTTATGCTCGTCTGGATACATTACTTCTTTTTCTCAGGAACTGGAGTGCCTTCTAATTTTTTATGGACTTTCATTTTCTTACAATCTTGTAGTGGCTTTCCATCTTTACCAACAACAACTTTTCCGTCTTTACCGATTCTATCGATACAGACAACTTTTTCTTCAGCTGCAAAAGCTAAAGAAGAAACTGATAATAAGAGTGCGACTAGAATTTTATTCATTTTTATTCCTTTTTAGAGGCAAATTTTTCTGATGCGGTAAACCCTAGACCTGCAACAACAATATACATCATTGAATCAAACAATGCGGCAGTAACCTTGTATTGAGTAAATAAGTCTACCATAAATGCTACACTACACATGACAAATGCCAGTGCGGTGATAACTCTTTTGCTGCTGACGGTAGAATTAACACCGTCAGCTAACATCCTTCTTAACCAAATCATAGTTCAGGTTGTGGTGGTTGAACAGGCATAGGTTTACCACCAAATCCTGTCACAACTTGCGGTGCGAAAGAAGGTGTTGAAGGTGCAGTAAACGCATTTGGTGTTGCCATTGGTGAACTACCAAACCCACCCATTGATACTGATGGTGGTGTTGAAGGTGTTGGTGCAATAGGTGTTGGAGGTCTATCCCAACCCTTGTTTGCGGCTTGCAATGCTTGTTTCTGTGCATCTTTATCGCCGCCGGCCAACATGATACCTGATAGAGTACCAGTTAAGAATGTTGCGATAGGTACAATCAACTCAAAGAATTTTTGGTCGATTGGAGAAATTGCATTGAGTGGTTGTGTCACAAAAATCAATGAATAAAGAACCACGAATACAATACCAAATAAAGTTAATGAAAGGCAAATGCCAATAAAGAACTTCAGGCGTGCCATCAATTCTTCTTCTGTATATTTTACATTATTTTCCACAGTTTGCTCCTTGTGTAACAGGTGCTTGAACCAGTCCTGTACCTGGTGTAGTTTGTTTAGTAGGTTCATCTTTTGGGGGTCCTAATCTAGGGTCACGCTGTCCTTTGAAAATATGTTCTGGACAGGTTCTATTCACATCACATGTTGGTAATTTACAAATTTCTTTGTCCCAATTCTTTGGGTCTTGGCACGGATAACGATATCTATCACCGCTAAAATATGCCAAGCCAAGAGGTAACAGTAACAACAATAGTAACCACTTGACTAATTTTTTATCATCCATTATTAAACTCCTAAAACATGTAATGCATGTTCATAATGTTTGATACGGTCTTCCAAACCAATGGTGCCGCCGTTAATTCGTTTTGTTAAGGTGAGAATATCACCTTTGTCTGCCCATTGATTTAGATTGTTTGTTTCCCAGAACCAACATGCAGATTGTGCCGCACCTTCAAATGTTTGAAGATACTCTGACGCTTCTTCTACTGAAATACTTAAAGAAGCCGCAAACCATGAATAGTTTTGTTTACCGGTCAATTGAATCAATCCACGACCACAGTATCTAAAACCATCACCAGATGCCTCATCGCCATTACCCATACGATTTGCGTAAACTCTGTTTGCAATCGCCTCTTGTTTATTTGGCATAGAAGCGTATTGTCTTGCTAACTCATCAGTTGGGAAATATTTAGGGAAAATCTTTCTTAATGTTTCGGCTCTGTAATTTAAATTTTCTTTAAGAACCATAAAATTGCCAGATTCGTGAGCGCATTGTGCAACAAACGCAGCGATTCTTTGTGGCGTGTTAATCTCGTAATCTGGCAACAATTGCGACAATGCACGGTGCCAATGGTCAAGATATGGATTTTTTGGCAGTAATTGGCGTAATTGGTCAAGTGTTAATTCAGTCATTTATTTTCCTTTAGGCAAGTGCAGATACCGCACTAATGGCGGCGTTAATTGCTAAGTTAAGATTCTCTTTGTATTGAAGTTCTTCAGCGTTCATTGAAACCGCTTTTTCAACTTCTAGTCCTTCCAACAAAGACTTATATTCAGTTGCGCTAATTTGTCCTGCATTATATAATGATGTGTATTCCTCATAAGACTGTGCAATTTGTTGTAGATGGTTCATTTTGGTTTTCTTCCTATCACTTTTTGCGCCACATCAGCAGAGCGTGAGATTTGTTGTAGTTTTAATTTACAAAATGTTTCAGAAACAGGACCTTTTGCATAAAGTTCTCTATTCTGTTTTGCAAGTTCTACCAAATTACCTGCTAACTTGGCAGTATCTTCATTGCGAGGAATATTCTGAGAAAAGTTTCTCATTTCAACTGCGGTAGAATACAGGTTATCCGCATTGTCTTTTGACTTAATTTGGTCTTTACAATCATCAACAGAAAGTTCTGCTTTAGTTTTGATTTTATTTACCAATGCATATTCTGTGGTATCATATTTTGCCATCAAATAGGCATCAATCAACGCACAACCTGATAGTGTGCTAGAAAGTAAACCAATTAAAATTAATTTTTTCATTTTATACTATCACTTATTTGTTTTTGTTGTTTGTGCCATTCAATCCAAGCATCAACTTTTAATTTACATTCATGGTATTGTGAATAGTTATCGGCAACAACTTCAATAACTTTACTCAACTTTGTTTCTTTTTCATCGGTCTGTTTTAAGTCTGGACATGCTTGCTTCAATTCAGCAGGCACATCAGGAAAATCCATCTTTACTGGAATCGACTTTAAACAACCTGCAAGTAGAAATACTGGCAATAAAAGAACTAATCTTTTCATTTCTTTTCCTCCTTCACAGGAGTTTTTGCCGCTTGATTTAAAATCTGAATTGTTTCTGGAACAACCTCACATTTTGCATCAATAATTTTTTCTACTTCTTTAATTTTTTCTCTGACCACTTCTTGTTGTTCTTTCACAACTTTCACTCGGTCAACATAAACAGTTTTAATTTTTTCGTTTGCTTCTTTTGATTGTTGTTCAGCAACTTTTACTTTTTCTTCAAACTTTCTTGTTTCTTCTATCCAAGATTTTGAAGCATACATGTAACCTTCTGCAAATATGGAAACTAACAATAGAGGTACTGCAACTGCTTTAACAATTGCACCATAGTTACCTATGATTGGAATCTTAGATATAATGCCACCAAAGAATGTGCCTATCACACCTGCAATAAAAGCAGCGTGAACAATATACACAACCCAAGAACCTAAAAACCAAGTAATCATTTTTTACCTTGTCTAGTCATAAATGAAATGAAAGAAGCAGTTTTCTTTTTCTTTTTGACACCAGGTTCACCTTGTGAACCAACACCAACACCTGCAATGTTTCCTTGAGATACATTGTTCACAGGAACATCTTCTTTTTTTAAAGATGTTGCTAAACGGTCAATTGCACCTTTCATATCTTCTTTTCCTTGAGCATGACGAGCTTCCATTTCTTTTCGTCTTTGTTCTGCTGCCTTTTCTCTTTGAGTAGCCGCAGCTCTAAATTTGTCTAGTGCAGTTGGTTTTGTTGTTTTCATTTTATTTGTCTTAGTGTTTCTGCTATTTGCATATCTACTGAAATTTCGGAAGATACAATCTCTTGTCCTTTTATACCACGCACTTTTTCAGGCATACAACTCAAAAATAACAAATATGTTTTAAGTGCAGAATAATCTTCTTTTGACATTTTATAGAATAATAATCTTGTTGCAACTTCAGGACCAAAAACATTATACAACACAATCAAATGATTTAAAACCAATTGTTCTCTGAGTTCATTATACTTACGATATCGTTGAAACAACCTTTTAAGATAGTTGAATCTTTTCATATCATCCTGAAACTCACTCATAATACAATTAGGTTTATCATATGCCTTAATTGCATACATTAAGACATTATCATTCGTCAAATTATCAAAAAGCATTATTATTCTTCTTCGTCTAACTCCTCATCCGACATTAGTTCTTCCATCCGAGCATCATCGCCAAGTTCAGCGTAAAACTCATAATAACCTTCATCGGTGAGATAATATAAAATGTAGATGTTTGATGATAAATCTTCGTTATTGAATTGATTAATCTCAATCACTAATTCATCTCCTTCTGGTTCAGCACCGTAAAGTGCAGGCATATCGAAACCAAATCGATGCAACACTTTACGGATTAACTGAATGCCATTTTCTGGAGAAAGAAAAGGTTGATTTAATTCATTTGCTAAACGAATATTCGCATCTGTCAAAACAATAGGATTGGAGATAGCACTAGAACCTTCACCTGTAGGTTCATGTGCTTCTTTTCCTTGGTCTGGCTCAATACTGGCCAAATCCATTTCGTTTAGAAATTGTTTAAAACGCATGATTAACTATCTGCGTATAATGCATCGTCAGAACCGTCACCAGTCATTGAACCCATTGCAACTAGAGTTTCAGACTGAACACGATTTGCACGACCGCCCATTGTAACTGTAAATACTGCGTTACCTGTATTTGGTGTTGCAGTTGGTGTGGTTAAATATTCACCACCACTATTAACTGTTACGCCAATGATGAAACCTGCAGCGTTAACTGATACACGAGCATTAGCAGCAGTATTACCTGTGCCACCGCCACTAAAAATAATAAATGAATTTGCACCTACCGCACCTGTATTTGCAGTAATTGATACAACAGGACCTGTTCCGCCTTTACGCAAAACCCAACCTGCATGAGCACCAACTTGTGCTTTATTTGCAGTTATACCTTGCTCTGTTGCATCAACACCAAAAGTACCAATTGATGCATCTGTTACAAACGCACCAATTTGATTGTTTCCAAACAGAGTTGAACCGTTTGCAGAAACACCTAAGCCACTAGCAACCGCATTTTTCGGTGCGCTTGCTGCAGCATCTGTATTAGACCATAAAGCCATTTCTTTTCTCCTAAAAAGTTTTTATTTGTATGATATTTATACTGTCAATCAAATTTACATTTTAACTTCGGTCTTACTGATAATTGGATCCTTTTGGAAAGTTTCAGCAGACTCTTTTTTCTTCTTTGCAACTGACTTGACAATTTGTGCCTTCTTAGACATTTCTTCTTCTTTGATAGGCTTTTTCATTTTTTCAGATTGTTTTTGCATTGCCATTCTTGCAAGATGACGAGCAGTAGAATAACCTGCACCATATTTACCAGCAACCACAGATGGTTTCTTTTTTGGTGGGTCTGGGTCAAATGGAAGTTGTTCTTTTGCTTCTGATACAGATTTCCAACCACCACCTTTTGATTTATACCATTTTGCTGCCCAACCATTTGCATATGCAGATGGATAAACATCAAATTTAGAACGAGCTAATGATTTTGCTCTTGACCAAAGTTCTGGATTTGTTGGTGCATTTTTTTCTTCTAAGTAATCAACTTCTTCATTCATCGCATCTTTTGCGGCTTCAACTGAAGTGTAATACTTTTGTTTTTTACCATCTTTATATAAGGCGAAAGAATCTTCACCATACTTTTCGATATGGTCATCACCTTTTTTGTAAACAACATCACCACCAGATTCGCCTAGACGAGCCTTGGCAAGATTTGCTGGGTGTGAAATTGAATCTTTGCGAGGTGCTTTAACATCTGCAACAGTCAAAGGTTTTTCACCTTTTTGTTTACGCAAATATGCAGGCACATCTACTTTGTTTACAGATTCATTCATTTCAGCAGTCATGTAATTTGCAACAGTTGAAATGTAATCTTCGGCCTTGGTGATTTTAGATTGAACCCACTCAGGAAGATTATCGGCATCATCCATCATGTCGTGCAATTTTTGTGCATTGGCAATGATTGAACGCAAGTCAGATTTGGCCATATCACCTTCTTGGTCATATTCACCCTCATCATACTTGTCCTTCTTTTCTTCTTGCATAGCCATTTTTTTCACATGTTTTAATTGTTGATTGTATTCTTTTTCGCCAACAGTATAGTGACCTTCATCATCGGTAGATGAATGTGCTTTACCTCTTGGTTCTGCTTTGGCGAAACGAATGCTCTTGAAAACTTCAGAAGCTTTTTTCATTTCAGTCTTTCATTGCTTGTTTAGTTGCAGTTGCATACATCACATTCTTTGCTCTTTCACCATAACGCTCTTTGAAACCTGCCATGCCTTTTTTCATTGACTTGACAATTTCTTCTCTTTTCTTCATTTCAGCGTCAGTCATTTCTTTTTCATCAATAGTTTCGATTTGAACACCATTTGCTTTATCGGCATCAATGACTGCGATTTCTGTTTCTTCTTGTTTAACTGCTTGAACATAACCTTTTGTTAAATTAGGTTGTGCTTTTTTACCTTCTGCTTTTGCTTTGTTGTCATCTAACTCAGCCTTGTATTGGTCGTTAGTTGGTTCTTCTTTAACTAATGCTTCTGCAAGAGCTTTCAAACCACCATCTTTATAAACACCTAACAGACCAGAGAATGATTCGTTAACACGGGTAGAACGAACAAAGTTTTGACGAGCACCATATTTCTTACGATTTGGTTTCTCTTTCATATTTTTCTTAGAAAGTTCGTTTTCTTTGTCGTAGTCAGTATAACCTGCTTCAGTAGATTTTTCTGTACCATAAGTGCCTTTGTGTTTATAGACACCACCTTTAGATTCATATTCTTGAATCTGTTCAACATCTTCTTTCTTCATATCGGCAGGTTTTTTACCTGCACGAAGATGTTTAAAATCTTCAGCATCAATCTTGTTGTTTTTGTTTACATCAATTTTATGTTGGTCACCTTTTAATGCTTCACCCATAATCTTAGATGCGGCATCGGCAACACTTGATAGTTTTTTTAAGTCCATGAGGGTTCTCCTTTTTTTTAATAAATCTCTCGCCATTGAATTGCAGCTGCAACTGTTGCGGCTGCCATACCAGCATTTGATATTGTTCTTACGACAACTGCATAAACTTCAGAATTGCTTGAATCATAATTCTGAACGATAATATTCTTTTTAGCTGCAGATAATGTTCCTGTGTTTACAGGTGACAATGAGTTCTGTGAAGCTCCAGATGGAACAAAACCCGATGCCAATCTATCCGCATTTGCAGCAATATATGTGTCTGCATTAACACAGTATTCACAACCACTATCTGAATCAGCGGAAGTCCAAACTAAAGCGCCAGTATTATTTGCTAAACTGGATGCGGTTGGAAGTTTAACAATCTCGTAAATGATACTGTTCGTTTCTGCATATAATGATAGATTATTTAATCGAACAGACAATCTATTTGGATATGATTGAAATGTATTTTTTAATTTTAATGCAATAATAGGTAATGGTGTTTGTGCTGGAGTTGCAGTTGTTCTGGCACCACCATAAACAGACCAATCAATACCCGCTTCGTTATATCCACCTTCTGAAATAACACTAGAACAAATTTGGTCCATTGAACCACCAGATGTTGTTCCTGTGTTTTTAATTTCACAACGAACTGGTAAGTTAGGATTCGACAAATATACTTTATCTAAAACATTAGAATGATAATATTCATGTGCTAATATGACTGCACCATCGTGAACAAAACCTACACGAACACGACCAACACCTAACCATTGGAAATCAATATAAATTAATTGTGTCTTTGAAGTATTGATATTAAAGCCTGATGGGCCAGTTCCATCACAACGGTCTAAATTCCATTGTGATTGTGGCACTCGGCGTTTATAAGAACCAACATCAGTTTCTTCTGGAGTACCTGATGTATATGAACGAATTACGAAGTTTAATGTTCCGTTGTCGGTGCCATTTGATGTGTTTGAACCAACTTGTTCAAAATAAATTCCATCACGGTCATCATAGTAACCAGTTCTTTTTGTTACATTTTGTTGAGCATATCCAAAACACACAGATGAAAGTGTGACTTGTGATTTACCTGGTTGATAACTGTGATAAAATTTAGTTTGATGAACCGATACTGAACTTGTGCTATTGTTGGTTGACAATGTGGCACTTGCAGTATTACCATTAAAAACTATTGTACCACCATTTGCAGTAAAATCAATAAAGTTGGGGTCAATAGCATATAAGTGTTTGTAGTCACCAAGAGTAAATGGTTCTGAAACACGCATACGACCAAACGCATCACCTTGTGTGCCAGAAAAAACGGCATCAACAGGTAATCTATTTTCAGTTGACACAATATCACCATTGGCATTATTGGCCAAATACATGACCTCATAAATGTGCCTATTGGTGTTTAGAAACTGATTTGTTTGTGTCGTAAATTGTGTCATCAGCAGTTCCAGCGTCTAAGTGCTTTATTAATTGGTGAATCAGGGTCTCTTGCGTTTTCTGGATTGGTCAATCGTTTCTTCATACCACCCATACGAGAGCAGAATGATTTTCTTCTTGCTGCTCTTTTACCCTTTGGGTTCTTTTCTGTCACAGCAGTTTTTAATTTTGAACCTGGATTCTCTCTACGATAAGCATCAACTGCCTTCTGAGAAAGACCATCTGTTCTATCTGCTTTATTGACTTTCTGCCAATCTTCTGCAATTTCTTCTTCTTTTACACACGAACCTGGTTCGTATGCTTTTTTACCAGGCACAGATTTGTAACCTGGCCAACATCTTTCGGCAATATATGCTTTGAATGATTTCATATTGGTCTCTTTGCTTTGAATGATTGTAGATTGATGCCAACTTTTTTCAGTTCATCTTCTTTTTTTGCACCAATTGAATTGGCATCTTCACCACCTGCACCAATCATTTCTTCAAAAGGTTTCTTAATCTGTTTATTTTTAATATTCGATGGTCGTGTAAGATTTTCACCTGAAGATGCCATCGATAAACCAGGTTCGATACCTTTATCAATAGATTCACTTACTTTTTGTTCTTTTTGCTTTGTCCTGATTTTGGCGAGCGTGATTTTGTTGCCTTGGCTGCTACTGCCGGTTTCTTGGGTGCCTGTTGGCGTGGCTTCGATTCCGCCTTTGGCGTATTCTGAACCGGTTGTGAGTTCTGTGACACCTTCTGTGAGAATTCTTCCACTCTCTCTTGTGCCACTCTCGTTGAGCCGTCTAAAGGATGTGATTGTTTTTCCTCTGGTTTGTTGCTCTTGAATAGGTTGATTAATGCTTGAAACATCTTCATTCTCCTCATTTAATTTAATTACATAGCCATTCTTATAGGGCATGACTGTACCATTTCTTATGTGAGCTTCTTTTGCAGCTGCACGGCGTAACATGAATGTTCTTACTTTTCCATTTGTGTCACGCAACAAACTTACTTTGTTTCTTTTTTCTTCTGCGAAATCATATGTATTGTTTTCGCCATTGAAGTATAAATCTACCTCTTGAATATTCGTACCAAGAAGTAAAACATTTAATGCACCAGAATCGGACAATGAATAAGATTCTGATAATTTACCTTTACCAAAGTTTGAAACATTTACAGGTTTACCACCTTTACCGCCTCTATCTGCAACAGGGTCGTGTTTGCGTTTTGCGGCAACTGCGGATGCTCTTTCTTTCTTTGAGAGCATTCTGCGTTTCTCATTTGACATGCATTTTGGTTTTGGTTCACCAGGTTCTCTTGCACAAGGACCTACTGCCTCACCTTTACTGTTGATTCGTTTCCAACCACCTTCTGGATGTTTTGGATTAAACCAATTGCGTAAATCTTCTGCAAACAATTCTTCAAATTCTTCGTTAACTGTTTTCTTTTTCATTGAGGTGCCTGGTACAGGAATTTCTGGTTGTTCAGGTTCACCTTTTTGAACTTCAACTAATTTGTCGTGAATAGAACGGTGTGTAACTTTACCATTTTTACCATAACGACCAAATCCGTAATATTGTAATCCCATACTGCGAGCTTCTTGTGCAGCATTAGAATTTGCATGTGGTGTCATTTCTGCACCATCTTTTGGAATTGGCAATCTATCGTTTACATCCATCTCATGTGCAACCCACAGAGATGCCGCTTCTGATTGTGGTGGTTCAGTAACAAACTTCTGAACATTCTTAAACAACTGAAGCATTTCGTCTTTTTTGGCTTTAACAACTTCTGGTGGTGCTTGGCGTAAATCTTCGGAGTTATCAAACTCCATATATTTGTCACCAAACATCTTTGCAAGTTCTGGTCGTGATGCTTGCACAGAGTCCCATTTTTGTTTACGAATTTCTTCAGGTACGGTGCGACCACCACGCATACCTCTTTCGATGTTTCTTTGTTTAGATACTTCGTCTGCGGTGTTAACCATAACCATAGAAGTATCGTAACCAATTTCTTCTAATCTCTCTTTGATTTTTGCAATCTTTTTGTGGTCATCACCAGTACCGTTGATGATAAGACCATTTCGACCTAACAGAGCAAGTTTCTGTCTTAACTCGGTCATTGACTTTGCACGACCACGGACTAAATCTCGTTTTTCTTGTTCAGATGAAGGCATTGTTTTATCAAGTCCTTCTTTGTCCATCAAAAACTCTAATGCTTTATCTGAATTGATTTCTACTAAACCGTGACCTGAAAGAGTATTGTCGAGGACATAATCTTTTCCCGAACCAGGACCGCCGGCCAGAAAGACCGCTTTGAAAATTGATTTATCGTGAACACCTTCTATCAATAAAGATTCAAATTCAATATTGATTTCTTCATTGATACCCATGCCTTGTCTTACATGATTATACATTTCTTTCGCATGTGTATCCGTCATCTTAGATGGCACACCTTTACGAAACTCTTTAAAGTTTCCTTTAGAAGCATGTTCACGCATTTTACTTGCAGACATACCCTCAACACCTTCTGCATCAGGGTCTCTATCACCGGCAGAATGAACTTCAATATGTTTGAAGTTGAAGTGTCCGTGTGGACCTTTTACATTATTGTATTTGTTGAGAAGTGTTTTATATTCGTCAGCACGGTCAGAACCACCAACCATGTGAAAATGTGTAACGCCTTGTTTGTGTAATTTTGAGGCTTGTGCCAAGAAGTTAGGTGCATCTTTGTCGGACGCTGAAACATTTACACCAGGAAATGCTCTCTTGGCATGTTTAAGTTTCTGCGCTGAAGTGAGTGGATTTTTCTTTGGGTCTTGCGAATGTGATACGACAATGTGAGCCGAACCACCAACTTTTTTCGCAATCTCTTGGACTTTATTGACTAATTTTTCGTGGCCGACAGTAATCGGATTCATGCGGCCAAATGCCATTACGGCATGTTTTTCTTTCTGCTCTTGCAGAAAATCTCTAAATCTCATATATCTCCGCCTCTACAGCAGTTAATTTAATTATTTAATGTGGTATTTATAATTAAACGAGACTTAGAATGTCATCAACAGTATGTTTAATTAGATGGTTTTGTAAGACATATTTGTAAGACAATGCAGTTTTTACACAGTCGGCAGGATTCCATGATTTCAGTATTTCGGTAAGTTGTTCTTCGGTATCATAGACTGTCCCAAATCGGGCAAGTAGTTTTGCACCAGCAATATTCCGTGCAATCCATGGCGTCTTGTTTAACATCGATTCCAATATCACTAGACCAAATCCCTCTGCATCGGAATTCATAATGTAACAGTCTGCATCAGCAATCGCATCTTTGACATCCTTAGGGTCTTCCACCATTAACGGTATTACATTCTCTGAGGCATGTGGCATGATACCGAAACGATTGTCATACCCGGTAGTTACAAGAATGGCATCTTTTAAATCTGCCTTACGGAATGCATCAGCAAGTTCCATCATTTTCTTATTTGGCCAGTAACCACCGCAAGACAAGAACATTGTCTTATCTTTTGGAATATTGTATTTGTCTTTGAAACGACCTTCTGTGCCAATACAATCATTTGGTGAAATACCATGAATAACTTTATGAGATTTGTGTTCTTGTTTCCACTTCTTTACATGGTCCCAATCTTCTGGTGCAGAACAACCAATATATTTGGCATCTTGCAGACCTTTTAGACAAGTAGGACTTTCAGATGGTTTAATCAACATGTAAAGAACAGGTGAATTAATTCGATGTGCATTTTCTAATACAAAGTTTTGAACACCAACATCACCACCATGAACAACAATTAAATCTTTATCCATTAATTCTTGTGCTTCTGATGTTACTCTCACGCCATTTAAATGACCTTTGTGTTCACCTGCCAAAACAGTTACATCATGGTGTCTTTGCACACATTCTTCTGCCATTTGTTGCACATAATATTCCGAACCACCAGGGAAAGGTGCATATCGGTGAACTACAAAACAAATTTTACTCATCTTCTTTCAATGTCCTCTTCAACGCACTTTTGACCCCATTGAATTTCTACAATATGCAATGGTTCGTTTGATTCATTTGATAACTTATGCCACACACCTGAAGGAATATTCACATGATGGTCTTTATATAATTCTTTTCTAATTGCAGAACTAGGTCTTTCTTCGTGAACAACACCTTGTCCTGATACCACATGCCAATATTCATTACGATATGTGTGTCTCTGCATACTCAAAGATAAACCTGGGTTTACTGTCAACTCTTTTACTTTACAAGTTGGTGTCTCATAAAGAACTCTATAATAACCCCATGGTCGATTTGTCTTATTCTCAAAGTAGTTACCTAAAATCCATGAAGAAGAATTCATTTTGTGTTCACCGCCAACACCAAATGCAAACTCTAGGTTATCATCAGGATATCCCATTTCTAGTGTGTTCTTATCACCTCTGTCACCACCATTTGCAAAGATAATTCTATCATTTGGAAATAATTGTCTAGTGATTGTAATTGCAAGATTTGAAGAATCGTCATCGTCATTATATTCAATCACATAATCAACCATCTTCAAATTCTTTACGATTTGACTTCTTTCATACCAAGTCATAAATGGTCGACCTTTCTTACGGGTCAACCATGCATCTGAATTCAGACCAACAACAAGAACATCACCTAATGCCTTTGCGGCATTAAAGTATGCAATATGTCCTGAATGAATTGGGTCAAAACCACCAGTCACTAATACAATTTTTTTCATAGTTTAATTCCATCGTTTCTACTATTTGTTTCACGAATGTGTTGTGCCAAGATATGCATTAATGCTTGATGACAATCTTCAACAATACCATAGTTATCTTCTCGCACATGTAAAACATAATCAGCAAGTTCTGCGGCTTTACCACCATCAAAACCTACAAACGCAATTACTTCCATATTCAGTTTGTGTGCCTGATTGATTGCTCTAATAATGTTTGGTGAATTACCTGATGCAGAAATCGCAACAAGAATATCACCTGCACTACCTTTCATACTCAACTGAAATGCAAACACATCATCATATCCAATATCATTTGCAATTGCGGTCAAAATAGAACCTGAAGTCAATGGTTCGATTCTTGGTCGCAACAGAGCATCATAGTGTGTACCTTTTGCATGGTCGCAATGAAAGTGGTCACTCATCGTAAGAGAACCACCATTACCACACACAAACACTGGCAATCTTTTCTTGTATGCCAGTTCTAAAGTTTCTAAAACTCTTTGTAATTGTAACTTATCTACTGATTCTAAACCTGCGTTTACTCGGTTTGCGTAATTAGATAGTCGTTGATTTATTTGCGATGTTATTGACATACCATTCATAAGCCTTTTTCAATCCAATATTTAAGTCTGTTTTAGGTGTCCAACCTAATCTTGTAATTCTACTATTATCAGTAAGTTTGTTCATAGTTCCATCAGGTTTACTGGTATCATACACAATCTCACCATCATAGTCAAGAGCTTGTTTTGCGATTTTTACAAACTCACCGATTTCAATATCATGGCCTGCGCCAACATTCACAAATGCCTGCATAGGTTCTGTTACTGATTCCCATAATTTTTTATCGACATTCATTACATGAATTGCGGCATCTGCCATATCGTCAACATAAACAAATTCTCTACGAGGTTTGCCTGTTCCCCAAACTATGAATTGTTTATCACCATTTACTTTTGCACGATGAATTCTTTGAATCACACCTGCGGCCAAGTGACCATTTGCTTCGTCATAGTTATCACCAGGTCCATAAAGATTACATGGTAGAATAGAACGATAGTCTGTACCAAATTGACGATTGTAACTTTCACACATTTTGATACCTGCAATCTTGGCAACTGCATATGGTTCGTTTGTTGGTTCTAACTTACCAGTCATTAGTGTTTCTTCTTTGATTGGATTCTCAGCAAACTTAGGAAGAATACATGTAGAACCCAAAAACAAAAGTTTCTGCACACCATGAACATATGCTTGATGAATTACATTTGATTGAATCATCAAATTCTTATAAATGAAATCACCAGGATAAGTATTGTTACCTACAATGCCACCCACTTTTGCAGCTGCGACATAAACTTGGTCGATTTTATTTGTTGAAAAGAAATCTTTTACTGCATACTGATTTGTTAAATCTAATTCATTATGTGTTCTTGTAATGATATCATTTTTATTGACACCACTATCAATCAGTCTGCGAACAATTGCAGAACCGATAAGTCCTCGGTGACCTGCCACAAAAATTTTCATATTATACCTCTTGGTCTTGATAATCGTGATATATTAATTGACTGCCCAAATATTCAAAATCGATGGGCACTTCTTTAAGTCCTAATGCGTATGCAACATTCTTTTGTTTGTCTGGTGGTGTTAAGAATAACATAAACCCACCACCTCCAGCACCTAACAGTTTACCACCAACTGCACCTGCACGAAGTCCTTTTGTGTAAATCTCATCAATGTCATTATTGGTGATTGACTTCTCAATGGTCTTTTTATGTTTCCATTGTTCATCCATTAACTTACCCAACTCTTGGACTTTTGTTTCACTATTGGAGAACAAGATTCTTTCGGCTTCTTCTGTGATTTGTTTTATGATATTCAAATCAACAGATTTTGCCTTAATGTTTTCAATCTTCTTTTCTGCAATGTCTGAAGCATTTCTCAATTGTTCTGTAAAGAATACTTGAACCCATGATTCTAGTTCTTTAATTGTATTCTTATTGACATGCATCGGAGAACATAAAAACTCGGATGCACCACCAAATGTAACCTTATTGAAACCACCAAATGCGGCCGCAACTTGGTCTTGTGAACCAACAGATTCACCAAGAATATTTTGTTCTAAGTTGATTGCTTCGAGTGCAAGGTCTCTTTTAGTTGGGTTTTTGTTTTGTAATACAGAAAGACCATGCAATAATCCTACTGTAAAACTAGAACTTGAACCGACACCTGTGCGATTTGGTAAATCACCGTGATGAGTAATATCAAGTCCATCTGTGAAACCCATGTGACGAATCGCCTCACGAATTACAGGTACTTGAATATCTTCAACAGAATTTGTTTCTTGTCTATCGTAATACCTGATTCTATATTTGTAATCAAAGATAGGTGGTAATTTTCTTAATACAAGAAAAGAATATTTGTTGATGGTGGTAGAAATGACTGCACCACCATGTTCTCTGTACCATGCGGGATAGTCTGTGCTACCGCCAAAGAATGAAATGCGATATGGTGTTCTAATGATAATCATAGAATATGTTTAATTTTTTCATAGTGAGATTCGTGAACAAACACATCATCGATATGATGTTCACCATGTTTAATCTCTGCAATCAAATAATAACCTTTATCTTCCATCATCTGACGAGCAGGGTCTCTTGTTGAAGTATCTCTATAATAATCAACTTCGAAAGTAACCACATTGAAGATATACTTTGTTTCCATAATCTTGCAGAATGCCTGATAGGTAACTTCAGGTGGTTCTAAGTCAACAGACAAATAATCAATTACATCGGGCATGTTATTGTCTGCAAGAACTTTTACATAATCGACTTTCAACGCATCTTCATTGATATAGAATGTATTTGGTCGATTCTTCCAACCTTCATTATATCTCTCATCAATTTCAACTGCAACACCTCGCCACAGTCTTTCTTTCTCAAAGAAATAACTATTGTTCATTTTATCAAAGAATGAACCACCAACATCAAGAAAAGTGCCATTTACTTTTTGTTGCATTATTCTATCGACAAGAACATCTTGTCCTAATTGTGAATAGTATGTCATCGTGTTAAAAACTTTCCTTTATTTTCTGCAACTCGTTCACGCCAGTAATTCAACAAATCTTCCATTGTCTGTTTGTATGCAATCTCTGGTTTCCAACCTGTATGTAAACGAAACTTTTCTGTGTTTGGAACTTGTAAGTCTGCATCAATTGGTCGCAACCTGTCAGGGTCAACTTCTACACGAATCTGTTCTTTCATTGTAGATAGTGACAATAGAGTATTCAACACATCACCAATTTCACAAGTAAATGTACCACCAATATTGTAGTATGCACCTGGTACAGGATTGTGTGTTAGTAACAGATAGTATGCTCTTACGGCATCTCTCACATCTGCAATTGTTCTGAGTGATTTTAAATTACCAACTTTAACAACTGGTTCAATGTAACCTGCCTCAATCATTGCAATTTGTTTTGCGAATGTAGATTCTGCAAATACATCACCACGGCGAGGACCTGTGTGTGTAAACATTCTTGTAGTCTGCACATTCATATTATATGCTTCTGCATAGAAACGACCAACTAGGTCTGTACCACATTTTGAAATGGCATATGGTGATGCAGGATGAAAACTACATTCTTCATCGATTGGTAGTTTATCTTGTGGTACTCGACCAAAAACTTCTGATGAAGCACAAACATGAATCTGTGCTTGTGGCACATGTTTCTTACAGGCATCTAGTAGTCTTACTGTGCCTTGAACATTGACATTTAGTGTTTCGATTGGCGAATCAAAACTGGTTTTAGGAAAACTTTGGGCCGCCAAATGGAATACATAGTCAGGCGCATTGTCTTTGATTGCTGTATCAATCGAAATTCCATCGTTTAAATCTCCGTAAACTAACTTAACACGATTCTTGGTGTTAATATTCTCAATTAAATTTTTAATATTGTCAAGTGGACTTCTCCAACGAATAAGACCGACAATATTCCAATCAGTATTCGCAATCAAATATTCAGCAAGGTGTGAACCAACCATGCCGGTGATACCAGTAATAAAGGCTACTTTTGCCATGCCATCTCCGATGCTTCAATCATATCATTCAAACGATTGATGTAAGTGTGTTTATCTTTTACTTTTTTCATTTGATTCAAAATTAAATCTTTTGTCTTTGGGTTGTCTTGCATTTCTTTTGCAATGTAAAACAACTCACTTGTATCGGCAGAATATGCAATCTCTTGGTCAAAGAAATCATATGCAGTCTTAGAGTTTGTAATACCAAGACAACCATAACTCACATTCTTAATTGAACGACAAGACATGTAACCATTTGCAAGGTGATTGTTTGGTCGAACTTCAAATGGCAGATAAGAATTCAAAACAAATTCTTTTAACTGTTCTGATGGTAATGGATTCTTATGTGGGTCATTGTGAACAAAAGGAATATTATTCTTCTTACATTCTTCTGCAAACTTCACAACATAGTCATAGTTACCATCATCTTTGCTTTGCCAACCTTGTGTGATTGAACCGCCAAATGATGCATACTTGGGTTCGTGAAATGGTCTGAAACGATTCTCAAAATTGATTTCATTTGGTAACAAGTCTGTCGCCCAAATAGAATAAAAGATATCGTATTTGTCACCAGATTCAAAAAATGAAGTGCCATCGTTAATTGGTGTATATTTTTCTTTCTCAAAATAGTATGCATAGTTTTTATCTACGACACCATTGACACCCCAATTACATGCAAATCTAAAATCAATTAAACGACCTACTTTACCAAGGTACATGTCTGCACCTGGATTTCCTTCAACAGGTCCTTTATTACCAAGATAATGAATGATGTATGTTGAAGTGGGTCTGAGTGGCAGATTGTTGCTGATGCCATTTTGAAATACTAGCCATTGCTCAGAAATGATAAGTGCATCATCAAAGAATTCATCTGGCAAGTTATCTCTGTTATCTAACCAGTATGTTTGATATCCTTCATGTAGTGATGCACGAACAAGAGCATCATGCACAAAGGCATGAGTGTGTCTTGTATCAGGTTTTGCACCCCAAATAATTACTTTTGAATGTCTCATTTAATTAGAAACCACGCATTATTTTCAACAATCTTCACAGGAGTTTCTTTAAAGAATTCTTTGACTGCGGCGTCAACTGAAGTCAAATTGATATCGTGACCTGCAAAGAGTCCGCCTTTTTTGACTTTAGGCCAATAACTTTGAATGTCTGCAAGTGTTGCTTCGTAACTGTGGTCACCATCTACGAAAACGAAATCTAGTGAATCATCTTCAAGAGTTTGTGCAAAATTTGCACTATGCTCATATGCGAATGTAACTTTGTCACCAAACTTTTCTAGTCTTGATTTACACAATCTCTTTGTAACTTCTTGTCTCTCTACGGTGATTCTAGTACCATCCCAATCGATAAAAGAAGGATAGTTATCTACAACATAAAGTTTTTTAATTGTAGGTGTGTTTTTAAGAAAATACTCTGATGTAAATCCGTGACATACGCCAATCTCACAACCAACTAAGTCACCACTCAACTCTTGGATAAAAGGTAGAAGTCCACGACCAGAAATATTCGATTCGATTCGACCATACTCAATTTGTTTCTGCACCCATTCTTCAGGACCTAGATGGTCGTATGGGTCACGGCATTGAACAGGTTCTTTTACTAAATTTGATGTTGTATCAATAATTAATGTATCACTCATATTTTTTCTCAATTATTTGTTTCCACTCAGGAACTCTATCATACTGATGAACGATTGAAAATGGTCGACCATCACTTGTGCAAACCATATTATCTACTAAAATTGGAGATTTTTCAACCAGCTTGTCAGCATATTTACCTGCAACATGAGGACCTGTTGTACCTAACTGAGCAGCATAACCATCTTCACTCATTGCAAAGTTTGTGATATCTTTGTATGGTTTCATGTTCAAAAGAATGTTGACTGCTGCCTGGTCAGGACCACCGCCGCCTTCTGTCCAATGACTTGTGCCATTGCATAACATGTAAACATTCAAAAAGAAATCAAGCATTGTATCAAACTTACCTGATACTGTGCCTGCATTATAGATTAGATTGTTTTGATTGTGGTCGTGAACTAATGGACCAAATGATTTGAAAAGATTGTGATTACCCCAATCTTCGTCTTTGTAACGAATAGATTCACATGCAACATTAATCTCTTTGTCGCCAATGTTCTTTTCAATCCATTCAGATGGGTTGGTCTGAAAGATTACATCTTTAACATCGGTAGAAATAATGTATCGGTATTGTCCTTGAAACTTCTTTAAGAAATACCACATGTGAAGAAATCTCTCTACAACAATAGAGAAGTTTTCTTTGTATTCGAATTTTTTGAGATTGTCGTTCTTACCGAACGCTAGAACTGTGTATTGTCTTTTGACAAGTTCTTCCACGGTTTCATAATCTACATTATAACAAATCATGGCTTTAACACCATCAAAACCAGACCTGTCTAACGAATTAACCCAAGGTTTAATTTTGTCAAATGTATAACCAGTGATACAACCAACCACAATGTCTTTCATAATAAACTCCAATGATATAATTACTTAGTCTTTACATAATCACTAAATGATTTAATTTTTTGTCCAGGTGTGTCTTTTTGATATTTCTTCCGAAGTTCATCGGTTCCCCACTCACCTGCACCATGTTCTTCATATACACTTTTATGTAGTTTAACTCCTGTAACACTTTGAATATGTTTCCAGGCACCTTTAGTGTCTTTCTTTTGAATTAAACTTTGCAACTTCTTTTTCTGTTCATCGTTTGCTTTCTGGTGAAACTTGAACATTTCCATTGCACCAATGTTGCCAACATATGCGGCTTCATCAATTTTACTTTTAAACATTATCCCCTCGTCAACGATAGAATCTTTTGAATCTGTTTTTCAATTACAGGTCCACGATTTGGCCAATGAATGTATGGTTGTGCCTGTGTTTTCAAAAGATTAGTTAAGAAAGGCATAATAATTTTTTCTACTTGTTGTAGTCTTGCTTTATATTCTTCAGCAGTTTCTTCTTTTTCTGCGATAACTGCCTGATATTCTGCTTCATCAACTGCGGTGAAACCAAAATCGGCTTCACCATATTCTTCCATAATTTTACTGATATCGTATGTCGATGCCATTATTTGTCCCATGCTTTCTGAGCATTAAAGTTTGCTTGACTGAATTCTAATCTATCAACCAACTTAACTGCATTACCTTTTAATTTATCTACTGCAACGAATCCTTCTGGTGCAGTAATTCTAAAACCTGTATCTGTTCTTACAAATGTACCAATTGATTTGATTGTCTCTAGTTTACGAACAATCATCAACTTGGCATCAACTAACAAATTCATTAAATCAAAAATTGAAGTGAGTGAATTTGCAGAACTACGGAAGAATCTCATAATCTCAGTTTTTTCTGCAATTCGTTTTTTCTTCGTTTCTTCTTTTTTAACATCTGTAATGTTTTTGTTCAGTTTAGCTTCAACATATCGTATCAACTCTAATGTATGCGCTCTGGTATTTGTAATCTTTTTACCTTCACGAATTTTACTATTGTTGAATGTTTTGATATAAGTTAAAATGGTTTCACTTGAAGAAATTCGATTCAATGTTAAAGATGGTATGGTTTGAAATATACGACCTGCCAATGAAAGAATAGTAGTTAATTGTTTTGTTTCTTCTTCGGTAAATGTGGCAGAACCAGAAGCGTCTGTAAATGATGCATCACGGAACCAAATGTCTTTTGTTGCGGATAATTTACCTACATCAATGTTGAAAGATGCTTTCATATCTTCCATTGTGCGACCAGTATATGATGTGTGAAATACTACACCAATTTGTGCCGCCAACATAGACTGAGCCAATTTAGAATCAGTAGGAACGGCATACACAATTGTATTTGGTTGGAAAATAATATATGATTCACCATCAATGACTTCTTTTTTAATATCACCTTTAGTGAACATCATGTCGCCTTGTAAAACACCTTTGATGTTTAATTTTGGCAAGTATCTTAATGCAACTTTTAGTTTATTGTTTAGTCCTTCACCTGGATGATTTTCATCAATATCATCTTCTGTGTAATTCAACTTTGCATTTTTGTTGAATACTGATTTTGTACCAACAAAGAACTTACCATTCTCTGGATTGATACCACAAAAGATTGCAGGTGCACCATCCCACTTTGTGGTGATGTTTACTTTTGTCGATGAACTTCCTGCAAGCATGTCTCGTAGTGATTGTAGGAAATTAACTGCACTTCTCGCACCCACAACACCGCCATTAAGAACTTCATCTTCAATATGTTCAAGGTGAACATTTTTGCCTTCTTTGGCTTCTGTTAGATAGTCTGTAAATTTCATTTAAGATACTTTAATAAAAAAGGAACTCTGGTCTGTATTTGATGCGGCATACCTAAAAAAGTCTGTCGCAATTTTATTACGAATTGCTGCGGGTTTGCTTAAAAATATATCTATGAACTTCATATTCATATACTTTGAAAATGCATAACCTAAAGAGTCTTTCTGTTTTGCTTTAACAAACTTTTCAAATGCTTCCATTGTGACAGGTTGACCTGCAATACCGGCTTCTTTGAAATGTTTCTTATATAAACTGTAAAACTCTTTCATAAAATCTTTTGTTTTTGTAAAGGCGAGAACTTCATCTTCTGTGCGATTAAACAAACCTTTACCTGTATATTTCTTTAAGTAGAAGTTCACATTACCACCACCGATTTTACCACCTGCGGCAGTTTCTGCTTTAATCTCACCTTGCCAACTCTTTTCTCCTGATGTGGCACGAAACTGAATTTCTCTACCACTCACTTGCATATACAAGTCGATTGAATTAAAGAATGGTGGCAAAGCACCTCTTTCAGTTTTTGATGAAACACGAAAACCTTCATAACGATATTCTTTCTTTACTAATTTAGGTTCATTGTATTCATCAATGTGTGCTTTATCTCCAACTTTTTTGAGAGACACACCTAACATCTGTTTTGCTTTGGCATATTTGTAGATATCCATATTCAATGACGACCAAGAATCTGTCGCAATTGGTGGTACGGCTCTCAATGTAGTCTGCCAAATGTCACCTGGATTCCACTTATCATCAGAAAACGAACCAGGTGCCTGTTGTGTCTTACTTGCCTTGTCTCTATCAAAAACAACTTTCTTGGCCGCATACACGCCACTCATAAACTGTGAACCTCTGTGGAAGTAAACAGGTTTACCAGGTTGCATTTTGTAATTCTTAAATGTAATGTTTGCAGTTTTAATATAAGACTGCACCCAATCTGGTGGTGATTTTTCAATCACAGTTTCCAAAGAATCACTTGCATCAACATATTTTGCGGCTTCTTTAAGATTCTCATACGACAAATCTTCCCACTTAATCTCTCGTTTAAGAACATTATATGCAATCGAAGAAATATAACATTGACCTGATTCTGTAATTGCAGTTAAGTCTGCACCTGCACCTGAACCACCGCCACCACCAAACTCTTTCGTCTTGGCAATCTTATTCATTTTATAAGTCTTGCCATTGATTGCTTTAAGTTGAATAGAATTATAACCTGATGCATCACCAGGTTGTAATGCCTCTACTTTCTTGTAGATAGCAGGTTCATACTTAAAGACAACAGGAGTGCCATCGACCATTTCGAAAGGAGAGTTTGCCTTATATTTGTCAAGGAAAACTTTCTTTCTATCTGGTCTACTTTTACTCGGAACTTTAAAAAATTCGTTTGCGTTTAATGCTGACGCCATTCAATACTCCATCGATTAATGAAGTATTTATGCTAACACTACTACCGAATAATGTCAAGTTCTTTTTCACCTGTCCAGACCTCAATCTCGGAACGCAATCTTCCTTCAGTCTTTAGATTATCATATCTGGCCTGTGCTTTCTTCTTCCACCACTCTATAATCGATTCCAGATAGTGTTTATCGAAGTTCTCTTTGTCTGGAATTAACTTGTCTGTTCTTCCCATTACAACATCGGTAAAGTTAGAGAATCCATAGTTCGAGGCATAATATCTTTTCTTCTCGGTAAGAGACAAGGCATTTTCAATTGTCTTATTGAATTTCTCACCCTCTGGTGTTCCTTTGAGTGCAACCTTAGTCATTGAAATGATTGCATTGGAGATTTTTAGTTTACGAGAAGATGCATCGGCAGGTACAAACTCACCAATGATATCTTCTACATAATTTTTCAAATCATCATATGGTTTGCCATGCATCATTGGAAGAAAATTACTGTCAGTCAGACCTTTGAATCTCAACAGAGGTTTCATACCATCATACTGTGATGATGATTTGGAACTACCATACAAACTGGTGGTTTCAAACAAACAAGTATTCATGCCATACTTCTTGTTCAACATTTCACGGATTTCATGTGAACAACAAATCGCTGCCAATAATTTACCACCAAGATAATTGAAACCGAAAGGTTGAGAAGGCACAATCACAAAACCCATAATTGATGTGTGATTAAATGCCTTTGAAGATTCTGGTGTTTGTGTGAATACACCACCAAGCATTTCATTGCGAGGTTTCATATTGATAACAGGAGAACCTAGACGAATGAAACCAACCCACTTCTTTGTTTTCTTTTCTAAGACTGCCAATCTCAAACAACGACCGGGAATACTGGTCATATTCGAATGACTGGAAATCATATTCAAGTAAATGTCCCAAGTATCTTGTGGTAATTCAACAAGTTCAAAGTCCATATCATTTGGGTTGATTGAAAAGTCTGAAAACAAATCATCTTCAGGTCCCATACCTGGCAGTCCAGGTGGTCTTTGTGATAGACTATTCAGTTTTTGGTCACGAATGTAATCATCGATTCTTTCAAATCGGTCAAAGTAATTCGAGAATACATTCGCACAATGTATTGCTTGTTCTTTATTCAAACTCATACTTTAATACCATCAAACTTAGAACCTAGATTTCTCTCACGATTACCGAAAGTATTCAATGGTGGTGAATCATCTTGACCAGAATCAATGATTTCATCTTGTGCAGATTGTTCTGCATCATACAATCTCATCTTTGGTCGGTCAACACCAACAACAAATCGTTTGTAGAAGTTAGGGTCAGAGTATCGATTCTTCAATTGTTTGACAAGAATTTGATTCAGACCTTCAAGTTCTTCATTTGTGACAAGTGCAAACATAAAGTCGGCAGTTGCAGGCAAACCAAAAGATTCTGATGTATCTTCAAGACCAGGATCCGAGTTACTGTAACCTGAACGAGTTGTCTGTGTAGCAGATACAACAGGCAGAGCAAACTCAACGGCAAGACCACGAAGTTCTTCAGCAATGGACTTGATGTAAGTGTAACTGTTCACATTACCACCTGGTTTGATACGAGCAGACGAACAAATGTTTAGATAATCAATGAAGATAATATCTGGTTTGAAATTCTTCTTCAATCGCAATTCATTCAACAATGCACGGAAATGTAGTGCAGATGCCGATGCAGTAGGATATTCTTTGATGATTAGTTTACCATGTGTCTTGGACTTCAATGCATCAAACTTTCTTTCATAATCATCACGACTGATAGATTGCAATTCATTCAAATCAACATTCAATAGATTGGCGTCAATTCGTTCTGCAATTTTTTCTTCTGCCATTTCAAGTGTGATATACAACACATTATGACCTTGACTGATACAACCTGCGGCCACATGACACATGAACAATGATTTACCAACACCAGTACCTGCAAGTGCAATGTTCAAAGTCTTAATTGGCAGACCACCTTTAGTAATCTTGTTGAAGATATCAAGGTCGAAACGAACACGGGTTTCTACTCTGTGGTAGAAATCATATCGTTCATTGAAGTCTTGCATGTAATCGTGACCAACATTACTGTCGAAAGATACACCAAGTGCATCAGCAAGAAGTTGTGGAATCTCACCTTTAGTTTTTTTACCATTCTTCTCATCAAGAATCGAAACAGATTCCATGATAGCATTGTAAATGGCTTTATCTTGGCAAAACTTTTCTGTCTGTTCGGTCAACCATTGCAGTTCGACCTTTTCTTCTTTGGTAATGTCAATGTCTTTGAGCAATTCTAGTGAATCACGAACTTGCGATTCAGTTAGATTTGTTTTCTCTGTAATGTTAATTACAAGAGATTCGTGTGTAGGGAGGTTTTTGTATTTGTTAACAAACTCAAATACTTCCTTGAATACGAGTTTTTCGGTTTGGTCAGAAAAATAATCTGCCTTTATGAAAGGCAGGACCTTACGAGTAAATTCTTCATTGTGTATTAAGTTCTTTAGAATAATCTGTTCTAATCTGTTCATCATCTGCCTTAGCAATCAAAATTTCGGTTAGTATGTCACCCATCATTGTATGAAAATTTTCATTTTTATTCAAGTCATCTATGTCGTGATTACCTGGATGAACGATAGTATAACCGAAACTTAACCTTGCAACACCACCTTCTTCTTTTATCTCGGCACGATGATAATGGTAGATTACATTTTCGAATTCATCTACCATTAAAATAATACCTGTTATGTCGGTGTTGTCAAAGTCAACATAATCAAAGTGTTTGCCTTTTTCAAGCTTCATCGGCTTCTTCCAAAACTGGAGTTTCTCCCATAATTGAACCATAAGCGATAGCATATTTGTCTCTCACATATTCTTTGAAGTCGGAATCTGCAAGTAGTGGTTCCATGAATTCAGCAGTTTGTGTTTCTGCAAATCGTTTCTTGTCACCAATCTCACCAGTTTTGCGGTCTACTTTTGCATACCAACCGTTTGCAGGTTTTGTAACGAAATTACCATCAAGAGCAATATCAAGCAAACCTGAATACTTGTTAATGCCACCTTCAAACGATACTGAAATAGGAATCTTTGATTTCTCTTTCACATAACGAGATTTTTCCACATTGATGATAAAGTTATAACCAACAATCTCTGTGCCATCTTTTTCTTGTTGACGACCTAGAATGTAAATGTTGTCAGCAGAGTAGTAAGAACCTGTACCACCACCAACGATATCTTTCGGGAACATACCAATCTCTTTGTATGTGTGATTCACAACTACCATTGGGATATCTTTGATAGTCAAATGTGGAGTCACCATTCTGAACAAAGACTTAACTTGCTTTGCTCTCGACATATCTGCAACAGACTTGCCTTCAAGTGCATCTTCAACTTCTTTCTTAGATGCCAAGTTACCAATAGAATCAAGGATAATCATCAACTTATCACCACGATTCACTTCTTGTAACTGTTGCATGATATCAAACTTCAACTGTTCAATATCAGTCAATGGAGTGTGCAATACTCTGTCCATATCGATACCAAATGTTTCAAAGTATTTGACTGGTGTGCCAAACTCTGAATCATAGAATAAAAGAACCGCCTCGGGATATTTGTCCATGTATGACTTTGCCATCAATAGACTAAAAGCGGTTTTAAAGTGTTTCGATGGACCTGCCCACATCGTAAGGCCTGGTGTCAGACCGCCATCAAGTTGACCACTCAATGCCACATTCACCATTGGCACTTCGGTTGATACAACATCTTTTTCAGTAAAGAACTTTGACTTTGCCAGAATGGCAGAATCTTTAATCGTTGTATTCTTTTTCAATTTTTCAAGTAAACTCATTTTATATCTCCATCAATTTTGGCAATTTTGTCTTTCGGTATATGTTCAAGTCCATCATCTTTAAAGAAGGATTCTAAACTAGGACCACTAGGTGTGTCAAGTTCTTTTTTCTTTTTTGCCTTCTTACTTGGCACAACCGCTTCAGGTATTTTTATATTTCGTAATGTCTGTTGTGATGCAATCAACAATAGAATCGCAAGTGGGTCAAAAACGATTATGATAATGAAAATAACTGTTCTTACTGCTTTATCTATAAAGTTAGGGTCATCTTTTGAATAGAAAACTTCGGCGATATACTTGATAGGACCAATCTCTGCCGTTAACTTATTTTCTTCTGCTAAGAGAGGAAGTTTTTCATTTGAAATTCGTTTTAATTCTGCCTGTGTTTCTTGTATCTGTTTGTCGATTCGATTAGATGCAGTTGCCGGGTCACCTGCTCTCTGTAAGAGATATGTTAACCTATCTTTGGCAATCTTTTCTTGTGTCTCTAATGTTTTTATTTGAACACTATTTGCACCAAGAACAACATTTGATTCAAGGTGTGCCTTTGAAAGATAACCAAAGATGCCCATTGAAGTAATCAACATCAACAAAACAATTGCAACACTAAAATAGTATCGCATAACTTTGTTGGTTTCTTTCCAGTTATTATACAACCAAGATACTGTCACCAATTTTGCAACTTCTAATACTGAACCCATTAGAATAATTGGCCAAAATGAACCTGGAAAGATTTGTGCAAGTCCTATTACCGAATAAAATGCGGCAATTCCAGACAATGCAATCGCAGTTAAAAACGGTAATAGGATTTGGGTCATGCGAAGAAGTCCTCTAGTGAAGATTGTTTCTCTGTTTTCCAATCGATACAATTGAGAATAACTCTGATAGGTTCTATGTAGGCTTTCTCAAACTGTAAGTCATAATTTACATACTCTTGCAAACCAAACTCTTTTGGCAATCGAACAGGGAAAGAAACAACATCTTCTTTCATTGGGTTTGGTGTTTTAAGATATGTGAACTTCAATTTCTCACCTTCTTGAATCAGCGGGTAAGATTTAGTAAGTCCTTTTTCTTTCAACATATGATTGTAAAGAATCGCACCTCTCACATGAATTGGTGTGCCTTTCTTGTAGAGTGTGGCAGAATCAGAATAATCTTTGAGACCATTGATGCCACGGGGAAACGCAACATCTTCTGGTGGTAAAGTTTTGAATTCTTGTTTGAACTTCTCAATGAAGTCCTGAACATCTTCTTCTGTGGCATTTACAATCAATGAAATAGTTTGTTTCATCTTCTCTCGTATAACTGCCGGAGTAGATGACTTAACCATTTCAAGACCCATCACTTTCATTTGTGGTTCTTCATATTGAACACCCTCGTTGTTATACACATTGAGAATGTATCGTTTCTT
>JACCDV010353350.1_pt1 | contig 32242 bp, 38 predicted proteins | sample 7446131 | NCBI WGS metagenome assembly JACCDV01 (sample SAMN15323448, study PRJNA562643) | freshwater metagenome | isolation source: river surface water | place: USA:Blue River Watershed | collected 2017-08-17 | reverse complement strand
TTGTTCGTCTTGACGGGAAAAAAGTGCGCGAAGCGCTTAAAGCTCGAGGGATATCGACCATAACAATTCTCAATAAGTTTACTTCTAAGTTTTTGACCAAAAAAGATTATGCGCTAAACGCGGTATCTACAATACTTCAAAACGAGCAGATTGAAGAGATTGTGATGTCGTTGAGCACCTTGCGTATTTCATATCGCGCCCAAGGACGGCTGTTTGGTGTTTTCCCGATTACGTATCCCATCGCGCTCACGGTTAACCCATTTGCAGATACTCCAGAGAAGCGAGTTGTCTCAAAATTTCCGTGGTACAGCTTCTTTGTGCAAAAATATGTCTCGAAAAAAGTTCTCGTCAGAGACATTAACGCCGCACTTCAGACAGTTGCCGCGCTCGATACCGATGATGCAGACAGGGGAGCACGCTATGTCGATGCCGTAGTCACAGTGATAACTGGGCGTATCGATACTGTTGAAGGTTCGTTACGATAAAACCCCTCGCTTATGGCGAGGGGTTTTAGTGAGGGTGTTTACTGTGCGACGACTCCGATTTTGAAGGTATCAAGCTTCGCTTCTTGGCCCGCTTTGCCACCGTGTTTCCCGACAAATGCGCTGGTACCGTCTTTACCGCAGATGCTGCGGATAGCGTCGTCTCCGCCAGGGTGCTGTCCAATCCATGAGGTGAGATCAAAGACCTCGCCTCGAATTGCGGTGTAGCAGCTACTGTCGGAATTGTGAGTCGAAATATCAGCCATGGTAAATGTTTTTTCTCCCGAGTTCATTTCTGCACTCTCGTTCGCTACAGGTTCCATTGCTTCACTCTCGGCAGAGTACGTATCCATCATCGTCTGTTCAGGTGCAACGTTAGAGTTTGCGTTATTTGTGTAGAGGTACCATCCGCCAGCACCGAGGATGACGACGGCGAGCACAATTAGAAGATTTTTCATGGACAATACTGTTCGTTTATATTTAGTATGTATACGCAGTATAGCCTAAGGAGGTACTTTAAGGATGTGGAAAATCATGGTATTCCTACATTTCTTACTTGTATGATATTCCGCCCAGCGGTACACTGCATCGTATGAACTACACAACACCCGCATTTGAAGAAGTACTTACGAGAACCACTCAAGCGCTCAAAGAACGTCATTTTGAAGTTCTTGTGGTTGATACTCGGGCGGAGGCCCTGAGTGCAATACAGAGCATGGTTCCGCCTGGCGTAACGGTTATGAATGGCAGTTCTCGCACTTTGGAAGAGGTTGGGTACATCGATGTACTAAAAAAGGGTTCTCATCCATGGGTTAACCCTAAGGATGCGATATTAAAAGAAACTGACCCCACCCGTCAGTCTGTACTTCGCAAACAGTCAGTTCTTTCCGACTACTATCTTGGGAGTGTTCATGCCCTCACGGAGGGTGGTGAAATAGTTATCGCTTCAAATTCGGGAAGCCAAATGCCACACATCATGTTTACATCGCCTTCAATTGTTTTCGTTGTGGGGTCGCAGAAAATTGTTCCAACTCTTGAGGATGCACTGAACCGACTGGAAAAACACGTGGTACCACTTGAGGACGCACGTATGAAGAGTGTTGGATATCCTGGTACGTTCCTGTCTAAGACACTTATTTTTCGTGGAGAGCATCCTGCTATGGGACGGAAATTCAAAATGATAGTGGTGCGCGAAGCGCTTGGGTTTTAAGCAGTATTGTTGCCTGCGCGAGTCCCGTATTTGTGCGAAAATGCACAGATGAAGCGTATACAGTACCCTGACATAGGGGTTCCAGAGGTGTTGTCTGAAATCTGGAGAGGATTAAAACCACAGGCGTGGCTTCTTTTTGCAACGGTTGCAACATTCTTTGGAGCAGCAGTCATTGGCGCCGTCATTGTCCCGCTCTACTATAAGGAATTTTTTGATGTCCTAACAAACGCAGGGGACCGCGCAATCGCCGCACTGACACTCGTGAGCATCATTGTTTCAGTTGGTGCACTCAACGGAATGCGTTGGGCGCTCCGTAGAATCGGCGATTTCAGTATTGCGACACTTGAAGCCGATACGATGGCACGCCTTCGCCAGAGAGCCTTTGAGTACCTCATTAGGCATTCGCACAACTTCTTTACATCGAGTTTTACTGGAACATTGATTCAACGAGTAAATCGTTTTGCACGATCGCTCGAACGACTGGTTGATACGATAGCCTTCAATCTCATCCCGCTTCTCGTCACCGTTGTCGCTGCAATACTAGTTACCTGGCATACGGAACGAATACTTTCATACGTCATCATTGGGTGGATTGCCGTATTTTTCCTAGTAAATCTTGTATTCTCGATATGGCGCGTCAAATACAACATCAAGGTGTCCGAGGCAGACTCAAAGACCACGGGAGTGCTCGCAGACATCATTACGAATCAGAACGCTGTGCAGTTGTTTGCTACGTATCCCGATGAAACAGAGCGTTTTCAAGACGTTACTCGTGCGCAAGCAAAAATCACAAAATTTACATGGCACGTGACAAACTTGTTCGATGGGGTTCAGGCGGCGCTTATATTTGCGGCAGAGTTCCTCATCTTTTATTTTGCAATAGAGCTGTGGGCAGAGAACGGGATTACTGCAGGAACGTTCGTGTTGGTTCAGGTGTATGTTATTGCGCTTACTACCCAGCTGTGGGATTTCGGTCGCATTATCAGAACACTGTATGAAATATACGCGGACTCGAAAGAGATGGTCGAGATATTAGCGTTGCCACACGAGATTCAAGATGCGCCGGGAGCAGAGCCTCTGTCGGTTCCAAGAGGTGCAATCGTTTTTGACCGAGTCACGTTTGCATTCGAGGGTGAAGATCGAAAAGTCCTCGACAATGTAACCCTCTCGATTCCTGGTGGGCAGAAAGTTGCGCTTGTGGGACCTTCCGGTGCTGGAAAGACAACGTTCATTCGACTTTTACTACGTCTGTTTAATGTTGAGCAAGGAACTATTTCAATTGATGGACAAAACATTCAATTGTCTACCATCGAAAGTCTGCATAAGAATATTTCGATGGTTCCACAGGATCCTGTTTTGTTTCATAGGACACTTCTTGAAAACATTCGATATGGGCGACACGACGCTACAGATGATGAAGTGAAGGAGGCGGCACGTCTCGCGCACTGCGATGATTTCATTGAGAAGTTGCCAGAGGGGTACGACACATATGTTGGCGAGCGAGGCGTGAAGCTTTCAGGGGGAGAACGGCAGCGAGTGGCAATAGCGCGTGCAATTCTAAAGAACGCTCCGATACTTATTCTCGACGAAGCAACATCGTCGCTTGACTCTCGCTCTGAATTTTTGATTCAAGATGCACTCGAAAACCTTATGAAAGGGAAAACAGCAATTCTCGTAGCGCATCGTCTTTCTACGATACGAAAAATGGACAGAATTATCGTCGTGGATGAGGGACGTATCGCAGAAGACGGATCACACGAAGATCTTCTAAAGAATCCAGAAAGTCTGTATCGAAAACTGTGGGAGCTCCAAGCGGGAGGGTTTATTATTGACCGTGAAGACCATGCATAACATCATTCTTGGCATAACGGGCACGATTGGAGCAGGGAAGGGTACGGTTGCCGACTATCTCAGAGATAAGGGATTTGGGTACTACTCAGTTAGGGAATTTCTGATTGAGGAAATTGAACGTCGTGGTCTTCCAGTGAATCGCGACTCCATGGTTGATGTCGCAAACGATTTACGGAAGAAGCACGGCGCGAGTTATATTTTAGACACGTTATATGCGCGCGCTGTAACGGAGGGGAGAGATGCAGTCATAGAATCGATTCGTACCGTCGGTGAGGTGGAGTCGTTGCGACGAAAGGGGATGCTTTTGCTCTCAGTCGACGCTGACCCGCAGATTCGGTATTCGCGCGTTCAGTTTCGAAAAACTGAAACAGACAATATATCGTTTGAAACATTCATGGAACACGAATTGCGTGAGTCCGAAGGTCATGACCCAAGTAAGCAAAATCTCCGCCATACAGCCAAGCTCTCTGACTATCACGTAACGAACGATGGAACCGTTGAGGATTTAAAGATGCAAGTTGATCAAATTCTCGCTACTATACGTGCTCATACGAATCGCGCATGATTGAACTATTAAAAGGGAAAAGGTACCCAGGACGGTTTATAGCTCTCGGAATGGACAATGGCGCGTATGTTGCGCTTTATGGAGCTACGGGTAGAAGTCCTTCGTCGCTTGCGCGACGGTTTTATGAAGAGGATGGGGGCGTGTATATGGGCGGCATTGATGATACGGTGAATACGCATCACACGCCTGAACTTTTGGAGTATCCAGCAGTACGCTTTTTTCCAAATGGAGTCGTCGTTGCAAACGGTAGACAGATAGAGCACATCACGTCGATTGAAAATCGTGATGCACGAAAGCAACTTTCATATGCACTTTCAGAGGAGGCATATGAGCCTGATGAGTACAATACTCCCCGCATCACGGGACTCATTTCGTTCGCGTCGCGGATTCCTGAAATGGCACTTCACATTGCGCGAATTGCACCTGATGGGATTGATCGCTCCTCATGGAGCGTTGTAACTGAAGACGGTAAGGGGATGTTTATATCTACCTATGGAGGAGAAGACGTAAAGCCGACCCCATCATTTTCTGGTGATCCGGTACCCGTTCAGCTTAATTTTGGAGATGAGAAGACGGCAGTTCGTGCTGTGTTTGATGCACTCACTCCTCGAAAAGGAGAAATGGATTACAGGGTGAGTTGTATAGCTGTCTACATTAAAAACGGACAAACCAAGACGGCGATAGTAAACAACAAATAAGTATGAAGAAACAGGAATTTGAGCAGATAGTTGCCGATGCGTTTACACAAGTTCCCGATCGTTTTCGGAACAAAGTAAACAATGTTGCCTTACTTGTTGAAGAAGAACCATCAATAGAAACCTTAAAGGAAAATGACGTTCCTGAAGGCGGAACCTTGTTTGGGCTCTACAAAGGTATTCCTCTCACTGAGCGCGGGGATGGATATGGCGTTGGCGCAACACTTCCCGACACCATAACGATTTTTCGCGGTCCGATTATGCGGATGGCCGCTGAAGAGTCTGGAGTAGGAGAGTTAATAGCGTGGGGTGAGGAGCCAACGGAGCCTATGAAGAAGAGAATTAAACGCATCGTACGAGATACGATGTGGCACGAAATCGCACATCATTTTGGAATGGATGAGTTCGAGGTGGAAGAGAGGGAAGAGACGGGTACGAACGAGTTTAAAGCGTGATTTGACTAAGCGCAGTAGGTTCCATATAGTTTCTAGATGCTTAATGAAGCACTAAGAAGAGTAATCGATCCGAGCACCGTTCGTGTTACGCCCGCCGCGAAGGCGCTTGCTGAACAGGTTGCTCGAAATGCCACACTGATAGCAGAACATCGAAGACAAACAAATAAAGCGACTATGGATTCTGGTGAGGATCATTTTTTTACACAAAGACAACATTTGTCAGAATTTTTTAGATTATGTGGAGAACAGCAAACTCTGTTGCGCCGGTTCAAAGCATTAGAGACGAGAGCGCTGGCGGTACAACTCGCTCGAAAAATTATTGGACTTACATCAAGGTAACTGTATTGCTTTCTAGTCTTTTCTGGGGTGGCGTACGATGTCAATTTTCATGGTCATTGGGCCTTTGGTATAAATCCGTGCCGAGTTAATTACTTCCCCTTGAATTGGGTGGATGGGATGTTTAATGCCATCCTGGATTAATCTAAATTGGTCAAGGAGTTCGCTCGCAGGCCCCTCGGTGCGCAAATAATTTCCATGTCCGCTAGGTCTAAAATTGTGAGCAGAATATTCAGCCCCAAACGGTCCCTTTTTTCTAAACTTCAAAATTGTTCGATACTGAATGCGAAGGAACGTGGTCGGGTTTCCTTTCCCTGCCAGCAATTCAAGTGCCTTGATGACTTCAAGTTTTGAAAGGGGAGGATGAGCAGTTTCAATAATTTGAAACATTCCTCTACCGTACGCCTGTAAGCGCGGGAGTGCAAATGCCGTGTTTTTACTTCACTCTTGGCGAGAAAGCAATTCTGCGTACTTTTCTTGAACTTTCTGCAATTTTGGAGCAATAACGACCTGACAATAGCCCTGACTTTTGTTGCGAGAGTAGTAGTCCAAGTGTTCTTTTTCGGCAGGATAAAACTTCGTCAATGCTGCCAATTCAGTTGCTATGGGTTTGCCCTCTTTCGAAGAGTTGTTTAGGTCCTCAATGAATGTTTCGGCACGCTTTCTTTGTTCGGGAGTAGTGTAGAGAACAATCGAGCGGTATTGGGTGCCGATATCGTTTCCTTGCCGGTTCACTTGCGTGGCATCATGGCTACCAAAGAACACGGTCAATAGCGTTTCGTACGACACTACTGTGTCGTCGTACTCAATCTGAATTACTTCAGCGTGACCGGTGTCGCTGTTGCACACTTCGTAGTACGTAGGATTCTCTGTTTTTCCGCCAGCGTACCCCGGTGTTACCGAAACAACACCACGGAGCATTTTGAAGACGGCTTCTGTGCACCAGAAACATCCTCCTCCAAAAACGGCAATTTTATTATTCATGATTATTTTTCTTCAAATCCCAAGCACACTGAATTAATGCAATATCGTTTACCAGTATGTGTTGGACCATCATCGAATACGTGACCAAGGTGCGACCCACAGGTAGCGCAGGTAACTTCGGTTCTCATCATTCCATGGCTTTGATCTATCTTGTGTTCTACAGAGCCCGGGATTGCTTGATCAAAGGATGGCCACCCTGTACCTGAGTCAAACTTCGCGTCCGAATTAAACAATGGCGAACTGCAGACCTTACATCGAAACACTCCGTCCTCGTCGACATGAAGCAGGTCACCCGAGAAAGGCGCTTCTGTTGCACCCTGACGTAATACGGCGTATTCCTCGGGAGTGAGGCGCTGTTTAATTTGCTCTTCTGACTGTGGGTTTAGTGTGCTCATGCGAAATAGTATATCATGGATGTAAAGCAGACTTAACATCTCACAGTAGTCAGAGCTCGATGGAAAAGGGCAAAACTGAGGAGTACAATAAAGATATGATATTACGAAACTCCATTTCCTTAGCGCTTGCCATTCTATTAGTCACCCCCGTTTTTGCGGATGCGGCCGTGTTTAAAGCGGGCGATGTCGTTACGATACCAAAGGACGAAGCAGTTTCGGAAAATGCCTATGTCGTGGGAGGACAGGTAACCATCTCAACATCAGCTCTCCGCGATGTAGTGGTTGCTGGTGGGCGAATAATTTTGAATGGACAAGTTTGGGGAGATGCACTCCTCGGAGGTGGTAGTGTCGACGTTCTAGAACTTGTCCAAGGGGACGTCCGAGCTGCTGGTGGACAAGTAACCGTTGCGCATGTAGTGAATGGCGATCTATTAGTTGCGGGAGGTTCCGTTTCAGTTCTTCCCGGTGCAATAGTTGCCGGAGATACGGTTATTGCGGGTGGCGATGTGGTTATGGACGGCATCGCGAACGGGAGTGTGAGGATTTATGGAGGGTCAGTTCGAATTAATGGAACAGTAAAGGGAACTCTGTTTGTTAAAGCAGGTGAGTCCGTAACGTTTGGCCCCAAGGCAATTATCGAAGGCATCGTTGATTATCGTGCTCCTGAGAAGGCAAGCATTGCCGACGGTGCGCGCATGCCAGAACGTATTGATTTTACACTCACAGAAATACCGAAGCAGGAGATGAAAGAGAATTTTGCGAAAGTTGCTTTCGTAGTAATCGGCACTTTGTTTTTGGTGAAATTCGTTGCCATGTCGGTTGGTGTCGCATTGGCGGTCACGTTGTTTAAGAACTTCGCCAAGCGAGTAGCAGAAGAAACTCTTCAAAAGTTCTGGCAGATGGCGTTTGTCGGTTTTCTGACAAGCGTGGCGGCACCTATTGGAATCCTTATTCTTATAGTGAGCGTTGTAGGAATGTATGTCGGCTTTATTGCTGGAGCTCTGTATCTTCTCGCCATATTAGTAGCAGGCTTATTGATGTGTGTTACGACTGGAGCGCTGTTGTCTAAAATGATTAAAAAAGAAGTTCATGTAGATTGGAAATGGGCACTTTTGGGCACTGTCGTTACATTTGTTGCCACGTTCGTCCCGATTGTTGGGTGGTTTGCAATTTGTCTGTTCTATCTAGCCTCACTTGGTTCGGTAATTACTAATCTATATAAAGACGCGAAAGCGAAAATATAATATGGGAATCGAAAACGGAAAAAAGAATGAAAACTTTCTTGACCGAGACGTTTTTGAGGTTCTAGGCGGCGTCATTAGAGCGTTCCACAATTATTTGGATAATCCAAACAGGAAGCCTGATGATCCAAAAACTCAGGGATTAACGAGGCATGCGCATACACTTGCAGAGCGCTACAAAAAACAGTGGCCACCAGAAGCGTAAAAGTTTGTCATAAAAATGATTGCCATTGGAAAACAAGCGCCAGATTTTTCCCTGTCAGACCAAGATGGGAAAATGCATTCTCTGTCACAGTGCGTTGGACGGTGGGTGCTTTTGTATTTTTACCCAAAGGATATGACTCCCGGTTGCACCAAGGAGGCTTGCATGATTCGAGATGCATTCCCTCGATTTGAGCAAGTACATGCACATGTGTTTGGTGTTTCTGCGGACTCAATTGAAAGTCACAAAAAATTTCGAGACTCATTTGAACTCCCGTTTTCACTACTCTCTGATCCTGAGAAAGAAATGATTTCGAGCTATGGTGCGTGGGGTGAGAAGAAAATGATGGGGAAAACGTATATGGGAATCAAGCGCATGTCAGTCCTCATTGATCCAGAGGGTCGAGTGAGAAAAATATATGAGCAAGTAAAACCAGAAGTTCATGCCGAAGAAGTCCTCGCAGACCTCAAAGAATTTGGAGCGTAGTGTTCGTGCGCGTCGCATAGTTACGTATCTTAAAAAAGCTTACCCAGAGCCTAAAAGTGAGTTGCACTACACAACACCATTTCAGTTTGTGGTCGCAGTTATTCTTTCTGCACAGTGCACCGACAAAGCAGTCAACGCGGTGACGAAGTCACTCTTTAAACGATACGCGATCCCAAGCGACTTTATGAAGCTACGGCAGAGCACTCTTCAAAAAGAGATTAAGGCAATCCCATTCTTCCGCAACAAAGCAAAGGCAATTATTTCCTGCGCTACAGATATCGCGACAATGCACGGAGGAGAAATTCCGAATACCGAGCGCGAGCTCGTCGCTCTCCATGGCGTTGGTTATAAGACTGCCCACGTTATCTTAGGAGAGTTGTACGGCGTATATGATGGGATACCAACGGATACGCACGTGAAGCGTTTTGCGCATAAATTTCAACTCACACAGAATGTCGATCTAAAGAAGATATCGAAGGACCTTGAAGCAGTAGTGCCGAAAGCGGACTGGAAATATGTAAACAATGGCCTCGTCCTCTACGGTCGGTATGTTTGTAAGGCACGGCCGCACGACTGCACCGAACATCCGCTGACTAAACTCTGGCCCAAAGCAGCGCGTGTGTGGCCGCAGGCAAAGTGATAGGATTCGAATATGAAAAAACGACCAGTGGCGGTTTTTGATGTTGACGGCACCATCTTTCGATCGAGTCTTTTCATAGAACTCGTCGAACGCTTGATCGATGAAAAGAAAATCCCGAAATCGATGCGTCTTTCGTATGCAAGAGAGAAAGAGCGGTGGATGAATAGAGAGGGTACCTACGATGCCTACATTAAGGCGATGGTTGCGGCATCATATGAATATTTTAGAGGCATTCCTATGCGTGACTTCAAGCAGGCAGCTCGATGGGTCGTTGAAAAACAGTCGAAGCACGTGTATCGGTATACGAGGGATACACTGAAGCGCCTAAAGAAGAAAGGGTATTTTTTGCTAGCTGTTTCACATTCTCCAAAAATTATTTTGGATTATTTCTGCCCACAGCTCGGATTCGATAAATGGTACGGGCTCATTTACGAGGTCGACGCAAAAAATCGATTGACTGCGCTTGTAAAGGACGAGCAGATCATTCTAAATAAAGCAGCTATTCTTGAGCGGGCGGTCACCAATCAGCATTTAACGTACCGAGGGTCTATCGGTGTCGGGGATTCCGAGAGCGATATCCCTTTTTTAAATCTTGTAGAGATGCCTGTATGTTTTAATCCTGCGCACGGTTTGTATACACACGCGCAACGGCATAAGTGGAAGGTTGTTGTTGAGCGAAAAGATGTGATTTATGAGCCGTAAGGCTAACGCATTTACGAGAACGGTACTCGACTATTACAAGCGACACGGTCGACACAATCTGCCGTGGAGGTCAACGAACAATGCATACCGCATATTGGTTTCAGAGGTGATGCTTCAACAGACACAGGTTGAGCGGGTGATTCCCAAATATCGAGCATTTATTCGTCGGTTCCCCACGTGTCGCAGTTTATCGGAAGCACCGCTCTCAGACGTACTTATTTTGTGGCAGGGACTTGGATACAATCGTCGGGCAAAAATGCTCCATGAGGCAGCAAAAGACATACGAATGATGCATAAGAACAAAGTGCCTCGAGACTTCACTACTCTCTGTGCGCTTGCTGGCATAGGTCCCTATACTGCCTCCGCCGTGCGTGTCTTTGCCTATAACGAACCCGACAAGATGATTGAAACAAACATTCGCTCGGCGTATCTCCACCACTTCTTTTCAGGTAAAAGTAATGTGCCTGACTCATTAGTGTTGAAAAAGATTACCGTTCCTGTCGGTGTTTTGCCACGTGTGTGGTATGCAGCACTGATGGATTACGGTTCATACCTCAAAAAAATGCATCCGAACCCTTCGCGGCAGAGCGCTCACCATGTCAAGCAGAAACCGTTTAAGGGTTCAAGCAGGGAAGTGCGTGGGGCTATCGTTCGTTCTTTGACAACGAAACAGAGTACTAGAAATGAGCTCTATGATTTGCCGTTCCAAAAGGAGAGTATCGATCGCGAACTTTCCTCACTTACCAGAGAGGGACTTATTTCTTCGCGTGGCGACTCTTTTTTTCTCGCCGATTAGGTCTATTGGAGTCAATCCAGGTTACAAAGTCTTCCGTCCACTGCACGTTTGCACTCCCCGTAAATCGCGTGCGTTGGCATGAGGTGCACGCGAATATCCTGATGCGCCTTTTTGCACCAGATGAAATGTATCCCTCGTGCGCCGCGTACTGGCGAGTGCCAATCTTCAGGTGCCATGGCTCACCGGCAAAGTCGCACAGCTCTGCTTTCTCAAGACGTTTCCAATTGACTCGGAAGTCAGGATTCGTCGGTCCAATCGCTGAAGTTAACCGCTCTTTACTCACTACGCCACTATACGCCGATTAGTACCGGAATGACCATAGGTCGCTTATTCGTTTTCTGGAAGAGGTAACGTTCTACGGATTCGGTGAGATTGGCCTTTATGTACTCAAGATCTACGGGGTTCATACCTGCGGCAAGGTCTTCAACATTCTTTTTCACCAAAAGCCTCGCTTCAGAAAGAAGTGTCTGTGATTCGCGAAGATAAATAAATCCGCGCGAAATGATATCGGGTGATTTCTTCAAGGTGCCCGTCCTTAGGTTAACTGTGGCAATGATGACGAACATACCGTCTGATGCGAGTGCCTGGCGGTCACGAATCACCACTTCCTGCATGTCGCCAATAGTAAAGCCGTCAACCATCATGGGGTTTGAGGGCAGTTTTTCTTTTCGAATAGAGAGCTCGGTGCCGTTTGTGATTTCGATGACCATGCCGTTGTCAGCAATGATGGTTCGTTCTCGAGGGAAGCCTGCGTTTATTTGGGCAGTCGCATGGTAGCGAAGCATTGAGTGATAGCCATACGCAGGCATAAAGAAGTTCGGCTTGACCTGCTCACGCATCCAAATCAGTTCTCCAGTGTTTCCGTGACCAGTTGAGTGCACGTCAGAAGAACGGTAGTGCATGAGGGTCAGGCCGTAACGAAGAAGGTTGTCCTTGAGCTTCTGCACGGAAATTTCATTGCCAGGAATAACTGATGAAGAAAGAACGATAGTATCTCGTTCATTAAAGGTAATGAATTTATGTTTTTTTGTTGCAATGCGCATTAACGCCGCTGAATCTTCACCCTGCGCTCCCGTAGCAATAACTACTATTTTGTCAGCAGGGTAGTCGCCGACGTCTTGAGGATTGATGAATGTACCTGGTTTCGGAGTAAAAATATTCGCGCGTTGTGCTATTTCAATGTTTGTCTTTATCGAGCGACCTTCAGTAACAATTTTTTTGTCGTACTTTTCAGCCATTTTAATAATGTGCACCATTCGCTCGAACTGTGAGGCAAACGTTCCGATGATGAGTCGTCCTTTGACGTTCTTAATTATTCCCTCAATCGTGTCATACACTCTTGATTCAGGAATTGAGAAGCCATCCTTCTCCGCATTTGTTGAGTCGGCAATAAACAGAATGTTTCTATCTTTACCCAAATTCCCCCAATTTTTCTTTTCTTTCTCAGTTGCGATACCTTCTTCGTGTTCGAGCTTGAGGTCGCCTGAGATGACTATGTTGCCGTGTTTGGTTGCCACAGAAATACCCATTGAGTCGGGAATCGAGTGAGTTACTGGGAATGTTTTTACCGTCATCTGAGGGCCATTCTCCTTGCCAATCATCACTGAACCACCAGGTTCAACGACACGAAGATCAATCGGCGCGAGATGCGCAAATTCTTCTTGTCGTTTCTTTATCATCAATGATGTCAGGTATTGGGTGTAGATAGGTGGATTACCTAAGTGATCAATAACGTAGGGGATTCCACCGATGTGGTCGAGGTGGCCGTGAGTAATGAAAAGTCCCAATATTCTGTCTTTGTTGTCTTCAAGATATCGGACGTTTGGCAAGACGTAGTCAATGCCTGGCGCCGCCTCTTCAGAGACGAATTGGAAACCAGCGTCAACGACGACTATGCCTGCATCGGTTTCAACGATGGTCATGTTTCGTCCGACCTCTTCGACGCCTCCTAAGGGGACAATGCGAACAGTGTCTGGCCCAAGTGGAGGAAGTGTTACCGTTTCAGAAGTTGCTTCACGGATGTGTCGGTGTTCAGCACGTTGTGGTGTGCGCATATGCTGTCCGCCGCGGCGAGGACCGCGACCTCCGTGGCCTCCGCTCGATCTACCATGTCCCGACGCTCCACCGCTTCGGGGGTGGGGAGCTCGCTCACTTGAGCCAGGACGTGAAGAGGGGGATCGAAATGGACGGCGTGAGCCTCCACCTCGAACAGGAGCTGTAAATGGTCGTGAACGGCGAGGTCGTGCGCTGCCGCCTGATGTCTGTCTATCTGCAGAATTCATATTAAATAGGATAATAATTAATTAAATAAATTGTGAACATTAAAGTTAAATAGTGGCCAGACGCGCTCCGTTGAGAGATACCACTGATCGACTGTGTCGAATCGGTCTGAAGGTACCGCAACAGTTCCAAACGTGACACCTGAAACATCGCGTGGAGCTACATACACAAAGTGCGGCGCGTATAGGAATATTGCACCATACTCTGCACTGACTTCATCCGAGGCCTGTTCCAGTTTCTGTCTTCGTTCCTTTGCATCATGCTCTGTTCGGGCCTTTTCAAGGAGGGCGTCCACGGCAGTATTTGCGTAGAGCGCAACATTAAGTCCCGGATCATTCTTTTGGGAAGAATGCCAGAAGGCGAAGAGGTCTGGATTGCGTCCGACAACCTCACCGAAAAGTAACGCATCGTACTTACGAGGGCGAATTACTTCGATCGTCAGATCGTTTTGTTCAAAGAACTTTAGTGTGACTTCGACGCCAAGCTCCTTCCATTGTTCTGCAACAAGTTCAGCAGCCTGTTTTAATTCCGGGTTGTTCGATGTGACGAGAGAAAAAGTAAGTCGAGTTGTTTCTTTCTTGCTTCGAACAGATGTCGTTTTCTCAAAAATACCATCCTCACCTTGTTTCCACCCTGATTTTTCCAACACTGCTCGGGCACGATCTATTCTATTTTCTGTGCTCGTGGCGACCGTGCTAGTCAGTGAGAGTGGGGGGAGGGGGCCTTGAATGACTGACCCGTAACCATTGAGCACGGTATCAATAATTTCAGCCTTGTCAATTGCAGTATCGAGCGCCTGTCGAACTGAAGCGTCAGCAAAAATTTTATTTTGATTTTGATTTAAAAACACTCCAAAAATTCTTCCGAAGACTGCCTCATGAACAACGGCGTCTTTGACTGCGGCGCCAGGGTGTACTGAGCTTGCTGCTCGAACTTCACCTTTTGAAAACGCCGCGAGAAGTGCATCTTCATCAGTGTAAAAACGAAGCGTGATGTTTTCTATATACGGAACTCGCACTCCTGCAGTAAACGCACGCAAAGAAAACTCGACAGGAATCCCTGAGTTGTTCTCGCGGACACTTACAACATCGTACGGGCCTGAACCGACAGGGTTTGTGTTTAGCGTTGTGAACGGAAATTCTTCGCTTGAAATACCACCCCAGAGTTTTTTTGGCAAAATTCCGATAGTGGTGTTTTCTAAAAAGAGGGCGTAGGGTTCCTGTAGTGTGAACGTTACTGTCCGTTCGTCTATCGCCACAACGTCAACCCCTTCCCAGTCGGCTCGTCGAGGGCTTTTTATATCCGGATTAAGAGCGACACGAATGGTGAATACGACGTCTTCTGCAGTCACTTTGGAGCCATCGTGGAATCGTGCGTCGTCGCGGATGGTAAAGGTGTACTCTCTCATGTCTTCTGAGAGGCTGTATCGCTCAGCAAGATCTGGTGAGAACGAGCCGTCGGGATTCATTTTCATGAGACCTGAGTAAACAAGCGCAACAATGTCTCGATCGGTTTCCGAGACGGCGAGGACAGGATTTACAAATCGAGGGGAGCCAATGATTCCTTCGGAATATGAACCGCCGCGAGAGGGGACCTCTTCGGTGAGCGCTAAAGACACACCAGCGAGCATGGTTGCTGCAGACAATCCCATAATGATGCCGAGCGTTGCTACAACGCTCCAGTCGAGCGGTGTAAAAAATGCAGTCTTCCGGCGAAGAGTTTCAAAAAAGGGAAATGTTCTGCGCCTCTGAAGCGCGCGCATGAATGCGCGGAAAAATTCCATAGGTATATCGTAAATTTAGAGGTCCTTGAAAGACACTGCCACTAGCTCACTACCAATTGGAGAAGCGCGGTCAGGGCAAATAGAATAGAAAGCACGATTGATGCGCGGAATAAGAAGAGTTCAGCACCACGTCGCTTGTAGTATGTGCCCTGCGAGCTATCGCCAAATGCGCCACCCATACCCGCACCGCGCTGCTGCAGGAGAATCGCTCCGATGAGGAGGATAGAAATCACAACTTGGATTCCCGGGAGAAGGGACGCAATAAGTGCCATAGTGTCTTTTCAGGTATGCTAGCACATTCCGTGAAATCAGCAATTCTGAGCGTGTGCTCTGAAAAGTGCTATATTAGATATAGCACTTTTCTTGAAGCGACGTCTCGTGTAGAGTTGTTGAAGTATGAGTGAGGGGAAAAAGTCTAAAACCATATTCGATTATGTGATGCCATGGGTTGGCGTCGGCATCATATATATAGACGAGGATGTCATGCCTGCGGTTCGCAGAGTATCTCAAACCATCCGAGGAGGAATCGAGCGGACGACACATTTCTTTCAGCCAACTAAGGGTGAGCATGGTGAGCGCGAAGAATGAAATTGACGTTTTTCGGACCTTTCATCTATAATTCGGAAACCTCACAGGTGTCTCCTGTGTTCTTACAAGGGTAATTAATCAATACGAATTTTTTCTATGGCAAAAGCTAAGAAAACAAAAACGACCGCGAAGAGCGCATCATCAAAAAGTCCGATTGAGCCCTTGCACGATCGGGTCATTGTGAAACCGCTTTCGGCGGACGAAGCAGGCACTATGACTGCAAGCGGAATAATTATTCCGGACTCGGCAAAAGAAAAGCCTGAGCAGGGAACGGTTATTGCCGTTGGACCAGGAAAGTGGAATGAAGACGGCGACGCACGCGTTCCCGTATCAGTCTCCGTCGGAAATCGCGTACTGTTTTCAAAGTACGGGTACGATACGGTAAAAATTGAAGGAGTTGAATATTACGTTATCAGCGAAGGCAACATTCTTGCCGTCATCAACAAGTAACAATAACTTCACATGGCAAAAAAGATTCTTTTTGAAGCAGACGCACGCACTTCTATAAAGAAGGGTATCGACATTGCTGCTCAGGCAGTCAAGGTGACCTTGGGTCCGCGCGGTAGAAACGTCATTATCGATAAAGGTTACGGAGGTCCGCACATGACAAATGACGGTGTCACCATCGCAAAGGAAATATCCTTGAAGGATAAATTCCAGAACATGGGCGCTGAAATAGTGAAAGAAGTTGCAAATAAGACGAACGACCTTGCGGGTGATGGTACAACCACTTCAGTGGTGGTATTCCAGGCATTAGTTGATGAGGGTATGAAGCACACGTCGATGGGGCTCTCAGCGATGGGTGTGCGAAAGGGTATGGAAGATGCCGCAGAAGCAACGGTCAAAGCATTGAAATCAATTGCGAAGCCAGTTGCAGGACCAAAAGATATTAAGCAGGTAGCGACCATTTCGGCAGAATCAGCGGAAATTGGGGAAACCATCGCAGACGTCATAAACGAAGTTGGTCAAAACGGCGTCGTGACCGTAGAAGAGTCACAGAGCTTCGGAATCGACAAGGAGATTGTTGAAGGTTTGGAGTTTGATCGTGGTTACGTATCGCCTTACATGGTGACGAACACGGAGCGTATGGAAGCTGAATACAAAGACGCGGTCATGCTGATTACTGATAAAAAAATAACTTCAATCCAGGAAATACTTCCTGCACTTGAACTTGTCGCAAAGTCTGGAAAGAAAGAAATGGTTATTGTTGCTGATGATGTAGAAGGTGAGGCGTTGGCTACGTTTGTCGTGAATAAACTTCGCGGAGCATTTAACGTGCTTGCGGTAAAGGCACCTGGATATGGCGATCGAAAGAAGGACATGCTTCAAGACATTGCAATCACGGTTGGCGCAACAGTAATTTCAGACGACATTGGTCTTAAGTTCGAAAATGTTGAGCTTGGTATGTTTGGCCGCGCTTCGAAAGTCATCGCGTCAAAAGATTCGACGATTATCGTTGGTGGCAAAGGCAAGAAGGCAGACATTGAGTCTCGCGTTTCGTCCCTGAAGAAACAGCGAGAAGCAACAGATTCAAAATTTGATAAGGAGAAATTGGATGAGCGCATCGCAAAACTTTCGGGTGGCGTTGCAGTCATCAAAGTCGGCGCAGCAACTGAAACTGAGATGAAGTATCTCAAGGACAAAATCGAGGACGCAGTGAACGCAACGAAGGCAGCAATTGCTGAAGGTATTGTCCCTGGGGGAGGTACGGCGCTTGTGAAGGCAGCGCAAAAAGTTGAAGCTTCTGCTCCTTGGTCAAAAATGAGCAAGGAAGAAGAAGTTGGGTATCGCATCGTTCTTTCAGCACTCGTTCGCCCGTTGAAACAAATTGCTATCAATTCAGGAAAAGATTCTGGCGACGTTGTAGTTGAGGAGGTGAAGAAAGCAAAAGGTATGGCAGGCTACGATGCCGTAAAAGACGAAATCGTTCCTGACATGCTTGAGGCGGGCATTATTGATCCCGTAAAAGTAACTCGCGGAGGTGTGCAGCATGCGGTTTCTGCTGCTGCGATTCTTTTGACGACTGAAGCTGCTATTGCTGACGAGCCAGAAGAAAAAGCACCTGCAGGAGGTGCCCCAGGAATGGGCGGAATGGATTACTAACCGACCTTTAGTTTCAGACATAAAGCCTCGCACAATGCGGGGCTTTTTAGTATAGTTTCAGCATGTCTGAGATTCGAACGATTCCAACTTCTAAGCGGATAGGGCACGAGTATCTCGGGGGGTTAACAACGAAAGCGGCGCTCTTTTCTCAATGGGCTCGACTCCAGCGACGCGCACGTGCAACCGCGAAGCTACTCGTTCGAGAAGGAAGATATAGAGAAGCAGTTTCGGTTCATGAGAATACTAGACTCGGAATAGAAGGGAATCAAAATCTTGCAGTCGCGCGCGGATTAATAACAGCTAAAGATCTAGGGTGGGAAAAGAAGAAACGTACTGGTAGTGAATAGTGGTTAAGAAACGTACGGAAAAGTGCCGAGGTGGGCATCTTGCATTCGTGCTAGTCAGGCATATAGTTAATACGTATGGGTAGAAGGTACGAACAGGACCTCACTCGAGACTTTGACGGTCGTATTGATGAGCCTACTGCACTCGCACTTGGGCATTACGACTTGGTGTCGACAACTCTTTTAGTACACAGACTGGCAAAACTTTCCAAGGCAATACGAAAATCTGAAAAAAGTGCACTAAGTATGTCGATGAACGAAATTGTCGATGCTTCCGCGACTGTTGATGAGGAGATGGAAATTGCGGGTATTTTGAAGGCACGCTCGCCGCGCAGAGTGGCACGCGCTCGACATCGTCACCCTGCACGACTACTTCATATTCCAGGTATTCCGCTCGTCAAACCTGAGTGCGCGGACGATATACGAGGATAGCGCTTGTTTTCGCTCCCAACTGTTTTTTGCTATAATAGGGGCATATGACACTACTCTACATAGTATTAGGTATCGTCGCGGTTTTGGCGGCATGGCTCATTGCCTCATACAACGGCTTTGTTGCACTCGTTAACCGCGCGAAAGAAGCATGGTCTGACATTGAGGTGCAGATGAAGCGTCGTTATGACCTTATCCCGAACCTCATCGAAACAGTAAAGGGGTACGCTGCGCATGAAAAGCAGGCATTCGAAAATGTTTCTAATGCGCGCGCTGCGGCGATGGGAGCTTCTTCAATGGCCGACCACACCCAAGCGGAGAATATGTTAACGGGTGCATTGAAGTCTATTTTCGCAATTGCAGAAGCTTATCCAGACTTGAAAGCGAACCAGAACTTCCTTGAGTTGCAGCGCGAACTTTCAGACACCGAAAACAAAATTCAAGCATCACGCCGTTTCTACAACACGACCGTGATGGCGCTCAACACAGGTCTCGAGCAATTCCCTGGAAATATTGTTGGCGGAATGTTTAAGTTCGAAAAGCGTGACTTCTTTGAACTCGCGGAAAATGAGCAAGCTGCGAAAGACCCAGTGAAAGTTAGTTTCTAGAGATGGCGAATCTCTACCAGGAACAATCAAATAATCTCGGAAAGACATGGGCCTTAATGGCGGCGTTTTTTGTCGTTGTTATCGCGATTGGTTGGGGTGTTTCTTGGTACTACGGCAATCCGGGAATTTTATACGGCGCAGTTATTTTCTCGTTAGTGATGAACGTCGGAAGTTACTGGTTTTCGGACAAAGTAGTACTTTCGATGACCGGTGCGAAACCCGCGAAACGTGAAGAATATTTTGACCTCTACACAATTACCGAAAATCTTTCGATAACTGCGGGAATGCCGATGCCGAAGCTCTATGTCATTAACGACCCTGCGCCGAACGCATTTGCGACAGGGCGTGATGAAAAACATGCTGTGGTAGCCGCGACGACGGGTCTACTCGCACTGCTTGATAGAGCTGAACTTGAAGGGGTGATTGCACATGAACTCTCGCACGTTAAAAATCGCGACATGCTCGTGATGACTGTTGCGGTCGTTCTCGCTGGTTTCGTGGCTATTGTTGCGGATATGTTTCTTCGCATGTCGATGTTTGGAGGAGGGAATAGAGACGATAACGGAAAAGCTGGAGCGTTGTTTGCGGTGCTTGCAATAGTTGCAGCGATATTGGCACCGCTAGCTGCACAGCTGATTAAGCTTGCGATTTCTCGAAAGCGCGAATTTTTAGCTGATGCATCGGGAGCGCTTTTGACTCGCTACCCAGAAGGTTTGGCGTCTGCGCTTAAAAAAATATCTGGTTATGGTGCACCAATGCGAAGCGCTAACCACGCGACAGCACACCTCTTTATCGCAAATCCATTCGGAAGAACTGCAGGACAATTTATTAACAAAATATTCGCAACTCATCCGCCAGTAGAAGAGCGTGTCCGCGCGCTTCTTGGCAATAAATAATTTGTATGAAAAACATCGCTTTCATTGGCATTGGAATACTGGTACTTGTTTTGATTGTTATTGGTGGCATGTACAACAATTTTGTATCACTTTCACAGAAAACAGAATCATCATGGGCAGATGTCGAGACGCAGTATCAACGACGTGCTGATTTAGTCCCGAACCTCGTTGAGACAGTTAAAGGCGCTGCAGATTTTCAGCAGGAGACACTGACCGCCGTCGTTGAAGCGCGTGCAAAAGCAGTTTCAGTTTCAGTAGATGCTTCGAAACTTTCACCTGAATCAATAGCCGCATACCAATCCGCACAAGGTGAGCTGTCGCAGGCGCTTGGAAAACTTCTCGTGATTGTAGAGAACTACCCTAACCTCACCGCGACAGAGAACTTCCGTGATCTGCAGGCTCAACTTGAAGGAACAGAAAATAGGATTGCAGTCGCTCGACGAGATTTTTCGCAGTCAGTTCTTTCGTATAACACCGCAGTGAAGCAGGTTCCTGGTGCGTTCGTGGCAGGGATGTTCGGCTTCGCCGAAAAAGGATACTTCACGGCTGAAGAGGGAGCGGAAAACGCACCTGATGTTTCGTTCTAGTCTTTTTGCGCTCGTTTTTCTTTTTGCGGCATCGCCGGTTTTTGCATACCTGTCGCCAGGGGAGCCTTCAGGGTATGTAAACGACTTCGCTGGTCTTTTGTCAGCTGAAGCGAGAACGGAACTCGAAGGGACACTAACTCAGTTTGCTGAAGCGTCGGGTGGTGAAATTGCTGTAGCGATTATTCAATCTCTAGAAGGTGATGACATCGAATCGTATGCGAATACGCTGTTTCGCGAGTGGGGTATAGGGGGTAAAGAAAATGATACCGGTGTATTGCTTTTGGTTTCCGTCGAAGACCGAAATGTTCGAATAGAGGTTGGGTACGGGTATGAAGGAAATATTCCTGACGCTCATGCGTCGCGAATTATTCGTGATGACATCGTCCCCAATTTTTCAGAGGGTCAGTATGACGAGGGCGTATTTCGCGCCGTGAATTCTCTTATCACACTGATACGCGAACCTGGATCAGCGCCTCCACTTGAGGAGGCCAGCTCATTTTCGCTAGAAAACTTCGCAGTATTTGGATATTTAATCTTCTTTCTCGGTTCGTGGATTGTGAGCATTATGTCGAGAACGAAAGACTGGTGGCTTGGCGGCATTTTTGGTGCATTGTCAGCTGTTCTCGTTGGTGTCTTTTTTGGAACGAATGCAGCACTCATCGGCGCACTGCCACTTATTGCGCTTGGACTCCTCGTCGACTTTGCAGTTTCAAGTGCTTACCGCGATGCACGTTCTTCGGGTCACACACCGCCGTGGTGGACGGGCGGAAGCAGTTCGTGGGGTACATCTACGGGCGGAGGCTTCGGCGGTTTTGGTGGTGGCTCTTCAGGGGGAGGGGGAGCTAGCGGCCGCTGGTGATTTGCACATTATCTGTAAATCAAAAGCGCGGCTTTAGGCCGCGCCCCGATATGTCTGTATGTAGTACTGCGGTGGCTGTCTAGAGGTTTCATTCGTGGTATATAAGAGAATCAAAGGAGGCGTCGCATAGCGGTCTAGTGCACAGTCCTGGAAAGACTGAGTCTGGGAAACCGGACCGAGAGTTCGAATCTCTCCGCCTCCGCAACCTTGCTTTTGGATTTTTTTGTTGTATTGTAGCGCAATGACAGATCGTGACCCGCGCATTATAACTCCGCGACACAATAGCGAATATTTCGTTGCCTTTAAAAGAAGGGACACAGGGGTTATTACGTGGAGCACTTACCCTTCAAAACAAGAATTTGAGCAAGACTTAGTAGACTATCCAAATATACTGGAGCGTGAAGAGGTGCTTGCTCAAGGAATTTCCGAAGCGGAATGTATAGAGCTTACTCGAACTACACCGATGAGTGCGTATCGCGCTAGTGCTTTTGCGGAAGCCACAGGATCTGATGGTTTAAATTACAACATACTCGCACGTAAACTTGAAGAGTTAAATCTTATGAGGGCTTTCGGCCTCATCGAAAATAACGATCTAGAGCGTGACGAAGATTGAACGTAAGGTTCATAAAAGTCACTATTGTGGTATAATTAAAAAAGCACCAGGCAGTCGCTCTTTCAAAGGAGAGGAAAGTCCGAGCACTTCCTTTTGGGAACAAAAGGAGCAGGGTAGCGGGTAACGCCCGTCCACTCGTTTCGCACGAGTGCGTGTTGCGAGCAGAAACGCCCGAGGAGAAATCCAACGGCACCCGTAAGGGTGAGTTTTGCAGAAATGCAAAAATGAAACGGCTAAATACATATCTAGGTGCAAGGCCGTGTCCAGCTTGCTGGAAGTGCCGCTTGAGGTTATCGGTAACGATAATCCTAGATACATGACTGCCTCCTTCGAACTATCGAAGAAGACAGAACTCGGCTTACCGGTGCGAAGCGAAAAAATGATTCACCCCTCGTCACAACCGAGGGGTGTTTCTATTCTCTGGCCGTTTCTGGTGCGTGGTATACTCGCACATATATAAGCGTATTGAACGAGCTATGGAAGAAACATCGCTACCTCATACACGAGAACACTCAAAGCAGTCCACAATTGCAACATTCCTCATTGCTGCCTTGTCGTTTTTAATTCCTGTATTTTTTGTCCCGAGTGCAGTCGCACCCTTTCAGTTTTCAAAAGTACTGCTAGTTCTTGCCGTCGTTACGGTTTTGTTTCTCATTTTTACATTTCAAACATTTCGCTCACGTACATTGTCGCTTCCGGTTTCTTTAAGTTTGTACTCACTGCTTCTACTTCCTCTCGCAACAGCAGTGTCTTCAATTTTTTCGGTACACCCGCAGGTGGCTTTGTTTGGATATCTGTTTGACCCCGATACCATTGCATTTGCAACACTCGGCAGTGTGTTGAGTATACTGACGACAGTACTCTTGCGTCAAAGTAAGGACGTTTTTTCTGCCCTGCTTGGTCTCGTTCTCGGCGGTGTTGTCGTTATAGTTTTCCAGATTATTCAAATTTTTCTTGGAGGCGTTCCCTTTGCACAGTTGCAGTCACCGATCGGTAACCTGATTGGGGGGTGGAACAGTCTCGCGGTATTTCTCGGCCTCTTGCTGTCGCTCTCTCTCGTTTCGCTAGAGACACTAAGTCTTACCCGTGTCAGTAAGGCTGTGGTGTATGGAATATTGGTATCGACGTTCATATTGCTTGCGATAATCAATTTCAACGTCGCTTGGATTTTAGTCGCGCTTCTCTCGTTTGCAGTCTTTGTTCACGCATTAACAGGCTCCTTTGCTCGTGGACGAAAGGGGAGTGACATAGGTATGAAAGGGGCATTTGCGGGAATCATATTGATTTTTGCGCTTGTCATGTTGATTGCCGCAGGTGATACCAATAAGCGGAGTTTCATTACAGACATTCAGGAGAGACTTGGCATCCAAACTCTTGAAGTCCGTCCATCGATCGAAGGGACTCTTGCTGTTATGCAAGCGTCATTTCAAAGAAATGCGCTTTTCGGAACTGGTCCGAATACGTTTGGTTTTGAGTGGATGCTGTCTCGTCCAGAAACAATAGTCACAACGCCATTTTGGAATGTCGCTTTTTCTGCCGGTTCCGGAACGATTCTCTCGCAGATTGCGACCGGTGGGATAGTTGTTGCTGTTGCGTGGGTTGTAGTTATTGCGCTCCTTACGGTGTCGTTTACTCGTGCGCTGTTTTCTAACTCTGGCGCACATGATAAAAACTATTTTCTTGTTATCACGACTGCTGTCGGTTCAATCTATTTACTGATTGTACACGTTCTCTATGTGCCAAATCAGTCACTGACCTTGCTCATGTTTTTATTCTTCGGTCTGTACTTTGCGTCTCTCAGAGGTTCATCGGCATTCAAAGAAGTGACAGTATCTTTCGTTAAAAGCCCCCGTGTTGGTTTTGTCACTGTATTTGTTTTATTACTGCTATCAGTTGGTTCAGTGCTTGCCGCATTTAACAGCGCTACTTTATATGCCTCGAACATTCAGTACGAAAATGCAATCGCAAAGTCTGCCGAAGGCAGTCTTGATGCCGCACGCACAATACTCATAAATGCGATTACGTTATCTGAGCAGGACCGATATTATCGAACATTAGCTGCTATTGAACTTGCACGGCTTGATGCGTTGGTTTCAAGTGGCGCTTCTGATGAGGCCGCTCAGAATACGTTTAGGGAGCGCCTCGCCAGTGCGATAACCGCTGCTCAGAAATCGACGGACATAGGACCGAAGAATCATGAGAATTGGCTCGCCCGCGCTTCAGTGTACGGATCCGTCGTTCCGCTACAAATAGAAGGCGCTTACGAAAGCGCTGAATCGGCACTCGCTGAGGCACGTGCCTTGAATCCGCAGTCACCTGAAATCGATTATCGAATTGCTCGAATGAAGCTCGCCCTAGAGGATAGTCGAGGTGCCAGAGAGTCTGCCGAAGCATCGCTGCAAAAAAAGGCTGACTACACTCCGTCAATCCTATTACTAGCGCAGATTTCGTTTGACGCTGGAAACCTGCCAGAGGCAATTGATGCTGTGGCGGCCGCTGCAGTACTTGAGCCTTCAAATCCTCAACTACTGTATCAGCTCGCGTTGCTACAGCTTCAGGATAAGCGGTATGAAGATGCGCGTTTGGTGCTTGAGGAAGCGTTGCGGTTAGCATCTGACTATGCGAATGCCTCGTTCTTTTTGGGTCAAACGTATACGTTCTTGAATCGATATGAAGAGGCACTCGCTCAATTCAAGTCGCTTCTTGAACGAAATGCTGACAATCAAACGCTGCGAGATGTAATTTCTGCACTCGAGGCAGGTTCGAATCCTTTTGCGGCTACCCCGATAGCTCCCGATGTAGAGACCCCGACGAACTGATGGACAATGGTAGGAAGGGTACTTGAAGCAATGACTCGGCCTATCCGCGGCCTGCATGAAGCAGCGTATGTGCTGGCTGGCTTTTCTGTACTCTCTCAAATACTTGCATTGGTACGTGACAGAACGTTTGCACATGTATTTGGTGCGGGTCCAGTACTCGATTCGTATTTTGCGGCGTTTCGTATTCCTGACCTTATCTTTGCGTTTCTAACGCTCTTTGTTTCATCATTTGCGCTCGTTCCGCTTCTCTCCAGTCGCGAAGAAAGGGCACAGGGAGCCCTTGTTGGTAATGTGCTTTTCGCTTTCGGTTTTGTTTCTATAGTTGTATCTCTTGTTCTGTGGTTTTTTATTCCGTCTATAGTACCAATTATGTTTCCAGGTTTTTCAGCCGAGGCCATAGCAGATACCATTGCGCTTTCCCGAATTATGCTTATTCAGCCAGTGCTTCTCGGACTGTCATCTATTGCAACATCTGTCATTCAAGTAATGCGTCGCTTCGTCATCTACGCACTAGCGCCAATTTTATACAACGTAGGTATTATTTTTGGAGCGTTGGTTCTTGTGCCAGAGATGGGCGTTATCGGTTTGGGGTGGGGGGTTGTCATTGGGGCGGTTCTCCATGTGCTCGCCCAGGTGATTCCAATTATCGGGCATGCGCGTCATATACAGTTGCCAACACTTCGGTCATTGCAGGAATCGGTTATTGAAGTCGCCCTACCTTCAGTGCCACGTGCGTTGGCACTGTCATCTCAGCAAGTGCTCCTGTTGGTGTTTGCATCAATTGCATCGCTTACAGTATCGGGGACGATATCAGCACTTTCATTCGCTTCAAACTTACAGTCCGTTCCGCTTACGATTATTGGTATTTCGTATGCAGCAGCGATTTTTCCAGCACTCGCATCATTGTTTTCAAAGAATGACATAGTTGGCTTCACTAAAGAAGTGTGGGCGAGTGTCCGCCACATCATTTTTTGGACAATGCCAGCAATCATGCTGATGATTGTATTGAGGGCACATATAGTGAGAATTATCTTAGGATCAGGGGAATTTTCGTGGTCCGATACGCGTCTTACAGCGGCAATACTCGCTCTGTTTGCTTTATCGCTTATTGCGCAATCGGTCATACTCATTTTTTCGCGTGCATACTACGCTGCGCAATCCTCACTGGTGCCGATTTTAGTAAATGTGGGTGGTACGTGTGTTGCCGCCGTGTCTGCTTCCTTCGGGGTCTTATGGCTTGCAAACGCAGATTTTGCTAGCGATTTTCTTGAATCACTCTTACGTGTGTCTGGAGTACCTGGAACTGAGGTGCTAATGATTCCACTTTCGTACTCAATAACTATTTTGCTTGCTGCACTAGTTTTTTCAATATTGTTCTCAAGGCGGTTTGGGTGGGAGCCAAAAACTCTCGATACTCTCGCCACCTCCTTTTCAGCTTCTGTTATTGCTGCGGCTGCGGCGTACATCACACTCGTTGTCGTTGGTCCCTCGGTCCCGCTTACCACACTTGGTGGGGTGTTATTGCAGGCAGTTGTTGCCTTCCTTGTCGGACTTGCAGCATGGGCTGCGACTCTGTATCTTCTACAGAGCCGGGAATTTAAAGAGGTTGTAGAGGTTGTATCTCAGAAACTGAAACTATCTACTCGGAATACACATGCTTAATCACATTCGGAATTTTAGTATTATCGCCCACATTGACCATGGGAAGTCAACTTTAGCTGACCGAATGCTTGAAGTGACAAAAACGATTGAGGCGCGAAAAATGCGAGAGCAGGTACTAGATGCGATGGATTTAGAACGAGAACGGGGGATTACCATTAAGATGCAGCCGGTCAGAATGTCCTATACCAGAAGCGATGGTCAATACATTCTTAACCTCATCGACACGCCTGGTCACATCGATTTTGGGTATGAAGTTTCTCGCGCCCTCACTGCAGTGGAGGGAGTTATTTTACTTGTTGATGCGACGCAGGGAATTCAAGCCCAAACATTAGCAACGCTTGGGATGGCGCGAGCTGCGGGCTGCACCATAATTCCCGTCATTTCAAAAATCGATGCACCCGCAGCTCGTGTTCCTGAAATTACAGAAGAGATTTCAAAAAACCTATCGGTGAGCCCTGACTCTGTTCTTCGCGTATCGGGAAAGACTGGCGACGGAGTTCCTGAGTTGCTTTCCGCTATTGTAGACCGTATTCCGCCACCGACAACTGATTACACGGGCGCTGGAGGCAGGGCGCTTGTGTTTGACTTCTCATACTCTGAACATCGCGGTGTTGTTGCGTTCGTTCGAGTAACCGACGGTGAAATTCGTGCCAAGGATTCAATTATGTTCTCCGCTGTTGGGAAGAAAATGATTGCCCTTGAAACGGGATGGTTTACTCCTGCGGAAAAATCGTCAGAGTCTTTGAAGGCAGGAGAAATCGGGTATGTAGTGACTGGAATCAAGGAGCCTGGAGTAGCAATCGTCGGTGATACTCTAAAAACGAATTCATGCACACTTCCAGAACTTTCTGGATACGCTACACCTCGGCCGGTTGTGTGGGCGTCCCTATATCCTGAAAGTCAGGATGAATTTACGCTACTCAAACAAGCGCTCACGCGACTGCGCCTCTCTGATGCTGCGCTTTCTTTTGAAGAGGATGGCTCTTCGATACTTGGAAAAGGTTTTCGGTGTGGGTTTTTGGGAATGCTCCACTTGGAAATTGTTACGGAGCGTTTGCGTCGGGAATTTAATCTGGAACCCGTCATAACGACTCCGTCAATCCTGTACGAAATTACTGACATAAAAGGGCAAACGACCTCCGTTTTTACACCAGTTCAGTTTCCTGAATATGGAATGATTGCGGAGATAAAGGAGCAGTGGGTTGCGGTCAACATCATCACTCCTCCGCGCTTTCTCTCGCCGATAACACAATTACTCTATGAGCATGAATCTATTGTGGGGGCTGCAAACCTATTTGCAGACGACCGCATGGTTATTGAGGCAGAAATGCCGCTTCGAGAATTGATGCGTGGCTTTTTCGACAAGCTAAAAAGTGTTTCATCAGGGTTTGCATCACTTTCATACGAATTTGGTGATATGCGCGTAGCAGATGTTTTGCGCATGGACATTCTTGTAGCAGAGGAGATAGTACCAGCATTTTCGCGGGTGGTATCAAGACGACGAATTGATGATGAAGCTCGCTCGACGGTTGAGAAATTGAAAAAGACCCTCCCACGACAAATGTTCGTGGTCAAAATTCAGGCGAAGGCGGCGGGGCGGATTGTTGCCTCTGAATCGATTTCAGCTATGAGAAAAGACGTGACCGGATACTTATACGGAGGCGACGTTTCAAGAAAGAAAAAGCTGTTGGAGAAGCAGAAGAAAGGGAAAGAGCGACGAGGGGAGCATAAAAAAATGCACATACCTCAAGATGTATTTCTCAAAATGGTAAAGCCCGACCAAGAGTAGGTCAGCGCCATTCGGAGTGAGTTCCGATTTAGCTAAAGATTGGGAAGGAGAGGAGAATCATGCTCAAGATAATAAGTACTGCGAGCACAATCCACACTACTCGTATGATCCCCTTGGTCTTTTTATGAAATAGCATGTTCGGGGTAGTATAACCTAAGTATGACGCCACTCCAATGGAAACGTTTATTCTTCAGGGTGTTGTGGTGGGTTGCATTGATTGTATTAGGCGTTCTTCTCGCGACAGTCGGTGCCGCTGCCTGGAGAATGTATGGAAAGGCTGAAGAAGCTCGCATTGCTCATGATGAGTCAGTATCGGCACTCGAGGCATTAACACAAAGAAGAGAAGTAGTTGAGAAGTCGCTTTCAAAATTGAGTACAGAGCGCGGTATAGAAGAAGAGATACGCCTTAGGTACCAACTTGCAAAACCCGGAGAAGAGCAAATAGTTTTAGTTTCTAAAGAGAGTGAAGTGACAAGTACCCCCATTGTTGAAAAAAGTTTTTGGGAGTCAGCGATGAGCTGGTTCGATCGATGATTGATTTTTCATAGATTTGTGCTATAATTAAGAAATGTGGCCTAAGAAAGAAAAGGCGATCTCGTGCGCCGAGTGCGGTGAGTGTTGCGAAGGTGTCGATGTGGGCATCGTTCTTAATAAGCCTGAAGAAGAACTACTGAGGGCTTCCGGAACTATTCTTGAGCACGACGAGCTCTTCGAAGCTCTCTATATGGATTCTGAAGAGGATGCAAAAGCCTTTTTGTTTGGCTCGCCGTGCGGGTATCACTGTAGAGACGAGCATGGTAGCTCTACCTGTAGCGTCTACGAGCAGCGTCCTCAGGCATGTAGAGATTTTGAATTCAAAGGGGAGGAATGCGTGCGATTACAGAACAGGAGGGCGACACGGATGAAAACGAGGACAGAGTAACGTTACAGTCATGAACAATGAAACAAAATTACTAGCAAAACCGAGGTGCGCGAATTGCGAGGCTGCATGCTGTAGAGATATTCACTTACCATTAGACGATTCTGAGGCACGAAAACTGAGGCGGAGAGGAACAAAACTAGTGTATATTGGGCGCCCAAACTCGCGAGGTCGAGATGTACGCGCAGTGTACAAGATGGAGGGAGAGTGCGGATATGTTGAATATAGAAACGGCATGCGTGCATGTGGCATACACGGTGATGGACAACCTGCTGTCTGCAAAGCATTTACCGAGGCCGGTCTGACATGCCTTCAACTAAGGTCAGAGCGATTAAGACGCGATGAATGATTGTGCGAGTGGGGGGAATCGAACCCCCGCCCGATGCTTGGGAAGCACCAGTTCTGCCACTAAACTACACTCGCTTCACCATGGAATACTAAGGTACAGACAAGGCTCGGGCAAGGAAACCCGTTGTCCACACCTCTAGTAGAAGTATGGTACACTTTACATCCCACTAACTAATTAAAACTATGGATTCAACAACACAGCAAAAAACAGTTTCAATCTATTCAACACCCACGTGTCACTTTTGTCAGATGGCAAAGGAATATTTTGCTGAAAACAATATTCAGTTTACAAACTACGATGTTTCAAAAGATTTAGAGCGTCGACAGGAAATGTTTGAAATAACGAGCCAAATGGGTGTTCCGGTCATCGTTATCGGTGAAGACGTAGTTATTGGGTTTGATAGGGAAAAGATTGCCGAGCTTTTGGGAATTAAGTCTTAACTTAGAAACCGCCCTTTCGGGCGGTTTTTTGTCTCTCGTGTGCCCTCATCCAGAATCGAACTGAAATCTTCTCCTTAGGACGGAGCTGCTCTATCCATTGAGCTATGAGGGCGACTATTCACGACCACCAGGCGACGCAAGGGCAGTGAGAAGGCAAATGTACCACACGATGGTCACTATCTTCGAGCGACATTGTCTGCACGGAGAATTGACGATTGAGTATTTGTGGTGGTACATACAATGTATGTCGAGAAGAGAACATTATTGGGCTTGGCTTCATCCAAAGGCTGACGAGGGTGATACGTTTGCTATGCCTGGCGGAGGATCTGCTGCAATTATGCGCAAGGAAGAGACAGTTGAAGGCGGACGAATTTATGTTCGGTTTCTTGTTGCCCAGAAAGGAGAAAAACTTCTGCTGCCGTGGTGGACAACACCTGTCCCGAAAGATGTGCCTCCACACTTGAGGAGTACCTCATAATTTCGCGGTACAATGTTTCCCATATGGGAATCATTCTTCAAGACGATCAGGCTAAGGAATTAGTTGAACTTACTCGCCAGAATAATCGCATGCTGAAAGACATGCGTCGGGATGCCATGATTGGAGGCATCATTCATTTTGTGTGGTGGGTTATTCTTGTCGTAGTGTTACCGTATCTTACCTGGCTCTATATACAGCCGTATCTCGATGGTGTCTTGAGTGCGTATCAAAATATGCAGGGTCAGTCCGCACAAGTTACGAACGCGCTGAATCAACTCCAGCAAGCAGGAGGCAATGCGGATTTGCAGAAATTAATCGATCAGGCTAAGGGCTTTTTGGGGCAGTAAAAATAATTAGCTTTCGTATGCTGGCTCAGGTGAGTAGAGAATCGTCATTAATTCGGTTAAAATAGAAGGGACCTTGGGTAAACCAAGTTTGCCCAAGTGTCATTCTGACTAAAAACGCTCACGTACTTTTGTTCAGTCAGGCCATAAAGAAAACGAGCTTTCTTTATGGCCTTCTTCACAAAAGGCGCGCTTCGCGCTATTTTACGTAAGCGAGTTGCTTGGGTAAGCAAAGCTTCCCCAAGCTCACTCGAAGGAAGTTTGCTTGGAGAAAGTCTGCTTGGGTAAGCAGAGCTTCCCCAAGCTCACTCGAAGAAAATAAGTGAGCAAGCTCCCCTTATTTTCCTTCTCGTTCGCTTGGGTAGCTCAGTTGGTTAGAGCATTCGCCTGAAGAGCGAAGGGTCGTGAGTTCGAATCTCACCCCAAGCACCTGTATCTATGAGTTCTCTAGAGTCAGAGATCAATTACTTTGGACCTGGACGCAACTACTCGAATTCAGAGTCTCTTATGGGTGACGCTCGGCGCTACTTTGCTGAGCGGATTTTTGGCCACTTTCCTACTGACCCACCCGAGAGACATGTGGACCTCTTAGAGGAGGGGCCAGTCATTGATCCGATAACGGGCGAGGAACAAGGGTTTCGTCGACAGCTTTTGGTTACGCTTACTCGCGCTGGAAGATCCATTCATGTTCCAGTGCTCATTAAGGCACCTTCAAAAAAGGGTCCATTTAAAACAATACTCTCTGCCAATTTTTGGGGTAATCATTCTGTTGATCATGATCCTGGTGTCATCCCTTCGGAAAATATCTATACAACTAATTTCCCTCGACTCAAGGTAGATTTTCGAGAAGAACACCGAGGTTGGAAGCGTGACCAATTCGATATGGAACGCATAATCAAACCTCGAGTTGTAGGCGGAGTTTCTTATGAATATGCAGCGGCTACTTTTTGCTATAACGATATCGTGCTCGACGACCCAGAAGGAGGGCTTGATCATGGTGCGTATGCGCTGTACCCAGATCTTATGTCATCCGATCATGCTCCAGGTGCACTAAATTATTGGGGCTTTGCTATGGCTCAAATCGGTGAGGCTATGAGCGAAGACCCTCTCATAGCCAACGAAGAGATTGGTGTAATGGGATTCTCTAGGATTGCCAAATCTGTCCATCAATTACTCGCTCACAGACATCCATTTAGTGCTGCCGTAGCTGTCGCTTCAGGTAAAGGCGGAGCTGGAGGATTAAAGAACGGTGCAGGGGAGCCCTCAGTGTTTATGGCCGCTTCACGACCGCACTGGTTCTCTAAGCACATGC
>JACCDV010153135.1_pt1 | contig 32254 bp, 34 predicted proteins | sample 7446131 | NCBI WGS metagenome assembly JACCDV01 (sample SAMN15323448, study PRJNA562643) | freshwater metagenome | isolation source: river surface water | place: USA:Blue River Watershed | collected 2017-08-17 | reverse complement strand
TATTACGAGGCGCTAAAGCTCACTATAGAAAAGATACTAGTCTCAAGGGATTACAGAAGAAAGCCGGATGGGGAAATAAAACCCTCAATACCATCTTAATGCAGGAATTTTAATGGGACAGCCCTGACTGCGGCACACGCAGCTTAGAAAATTAATTGCACAATGTGGTTAACAGGCCTTTTTGTTGTTAAATGTATTTAATAACTTCCAGTATTTGTGAGCGCTAAAGGGATTAATTTTTAAATAAATTTATATACGATCATTTTTTATTCATAAATTAAGGTAAAAGGGTGATTGAATAAGCTTGGCAACGGAATTTCATAAATAAGTTTGTTAAAAATAGTTAAATGTATTACACTGTAACACAGATCATCAAAAAAAGGGGTGGAGTATGGGCGTTTTAAATGTTCGTATACCAGATACACTGGTTAACCGGTTGAATAAGCTAGCTGAAAGGACTGACCGCACAAAAAGCTATTATGTAAGACGTGCCCTTGAAAATCAGCTACAAGATATTGAGGATTATTTAGATGCTTTAAATGAGTTTGAAGCGATTAATGCTAACAAATCCCGTACCTATACGACCGAAGAAGTGAGAAAAGAGCTTGGCTTGGGAAATTGAGTGGAGCGCTAAGGCACTAAGGCACTAAAGCACTTAAAAAAATTAGATAAGTTAGCCAGCAAAGAAATATTGAGCTACATGGTAGATACTATCGGCAATCTTGAAGACCCGTGCCAACACGGTAAGCCGTTAAAACATGATAAGCGTGGATTTTGGCGTTATCGTCACAAGGATCATCGTATAATATGCTCCATAGAGAAATCTAAATTAGTTATTTTGGTTCTTAAGGTGGGGCATAGAAAAAATGTTTACAGATAATTTTTGTAATAGAAAAACAAGACTTAATGGGGTCCGTGGTCGCGATGAAAGTTGCTCGAAAAGGCGAGTTTCGTCATGCCGATTCAATAGGGGAGCTTTTTAAGCGTCGCGCCCCACACAGTGGTGCGTGGATTGAAACGAGTGTCCCCTAGTCGCTCTAAATAGTTCATTGCCGAATACTCAGCTTAAAAAGTAGTACGTGCAAATTTTACACGTACTGAATTCTTCAGTGCGGTGTATGTCACTTAGAAAATTTTTGAACTGTTGCAATTTTTGCAACGGCTGTTCATTGTTAAATACGCAGCTTAGAAATCAGATACCTGCAGGATCTTTAGGAATTTGTAGTTCACTGCGGCATACGCAGCTTAATGACATTGAATGGCGTGTGTATTGAGATTCACGGAAATATGCCTGGTTTCCCGCCTTCGCGGGAAAGACGAAAAGAGAGTATGGTAATTGACGAGAGAGGAGACTATTTTTGCGGGATTACCGACCTTGTGAGCTTGTGCCTTAGGTGATTACTTAGATTGAAACCTGACATAAGGCAATCACCAAGTGCTCGAAGAGCAAAGCAATATGTAAAAATTGCATATTGTTTTTTCAGATTGAATGATTGGTCTTGTTTTGCTGTTGTTGAGAAAAAATAACAATGAAAAAACTGCTTAATATTTTTTACATGAATTGCCAAGGGAGTTATTTAAACACTACCAAGGATTTTGATGATAAAAAAACAAAGAGGAAGTCAGGCTTCCTTTTTTCTCATCTTGAATTCATCACGCATTCTGCTAGCGGAACCCGGATAGGAGTTGCTCAAGGTATACGAAGTTGATTATACTATGTTATAGGTTCTTATCAATCGTAAAATCTAAAGCGGAGTCGAAAAATGAAAACTGTTAAAAAACAAACTAAAGACCCAAAAAAGCAAGCCTGTGGGCTCTGTGGTAGCACCAAGAAGAAGCTGACTAAAACACCTTGTTGCGACAATTGGATTTGTGATGATGAAAGTGATTATGTCGTTTTTTCTTATGCCCGAAACAGTTGTTATCGAAATCATTGTCGATATACTTTATGTTCTTATCACTTTGTCGAAGAGCATTCAGGCAAATGGCAGGATTGTAAGAAATGCAAAGAGAACTTTGATCTGGCCGATTATGTTGAAATGGGAACTAACCAGCAATGTAATTTTGAAGTATTAGAAAATCCTGAAAAAGTCAGTATTACTTGTGCTAACTGTGGGTATGTTGGAAGTAGCGTAAATGATTTCGCTATGCAAACTAACAAAGGTTATTTTTGTCCTAAAACCAAATGCCAAGCAGCGGCTTTTCAACATCATTTTAAATAAGATTAGGCTGATTGCTGCGCGAATGAGGAGACTCAGGCGAAGCTGAAGAGCGCGGCTATTCTTTTAAGCAATAAGAAACATGATGCATAAGTTCTAGGTAATAATAAACGTGTAAGGAAATAGAATGAAATTCAAATTATTGACTTGCGATGGTATTTTAGCAAAAGATGGAAATTTTTATATCACTGAACTATGCCCGGCATTGTCTTGCTTCCGCTTGGAACTTGAGGAGATAGGAGGGATAGATCTTAGTTTAAGTAATATCTATTCAACATTAATGCAAGCTTCTTCTTCCGATAGTTTTAAAATGATGCAGCCACCCCAAGAGCCCGTAGCATCACCCAATTTGCTTAGTCACTATAGCCGAGATAGTGAAAAGCCCGTATTTAAACAAAAGAGCAGTGGATTAATTCCAAAAGAAAAATGTCGAGATTATTTACATCGCTTAGTGTTAAAGAAAGAAACGGCTGCATTGTGGGTCATGTATTTTAGATTTGAGAAAATTAATGATACTGCTGAACGGTTTGCGTTAGTATTAAAAAAATTGATTCAACGTTTAAAATTAACAGTTACGGTTATTGACGCTCATTCTTTAGCGTATGCCTGCGAACATGATAAAGTTTTATTTTGGCAATTATTACAAAGGTTTCATTCAAAATTAGTCATACCAAAAGAAATTTTTCGTTTTTCAACATTTAATGTTATGCAAAAGGCTAAGTTAGCTGAATTTCTTAAAACATTGCCTGGCGATAAAGTTATTATCAAGCCTACTAACTCGAGCTTAACCAATGGTATCTTAGTGGTGAGGCGCGAAAAAATAGTTGAAGTCATTGACTTTATTTTGAAGTATTTAGCTATAGCGGGAAATGCACTAGCGTATTTACAGAGAGCAAGGTTAATCGAAGAATTGCGACTAATAGTTTATCCGGATTCGCCAAAAGATGGTTCCACGGCAAGTCAAATTTTAGATATCGAGCTTACCAAATTTATTTATTATTGGTTAAGATTGGATATAGGATCGGTGCTGGCCAGTGATCGAGACTTTTTCTTGGTAGAAGCATTTAAATCTCCGCAAAAAATAAAAAATATAGAGGGGTCATCCAGCTTAGCGGTGGCGACCCGTAATTGTTTTGTGTTATCTCAGGAAGGAAATGTTTCTACACTTCCTGGTCATGGTAAACGCTGTTATACCCCTGAATTATCCAAAGCGAACCCTGATATTGAAGACATTCCTTTGACGAATAATATTTATAGTCGAGAATTTCTTGATAAAAACCCCAAGATAGTAACTAATTATTTTGTGACAGATTTAAAAGGTTACAATAAAGTGGTAGAAGTTTTTTTTAAAAATCCGCAGGAACAGTCATGGATTCGCGCGTTAATGGATATGTCATATAATGACTTTTTAGCACGGATAAAACCAGCAAGTGTGGCTAATCGAGAATTGATGCAATATTTAGAATCAGAAAATATCACTCATTTAAATTTAGAAACCACAGAGTTTTGTTGGCATTGTTTTAAAATGTCTAACACCTTAAAACGATGCACCGGTTGTTCACATGCTCATTATTGTAATGTGGATTGTCAAAAAAAGGATTGGGAAATTCATAAACCTGAGTGTAAAGCGTTAAAAACTCCCGTTCCCGCATCAGCACCACCATCAACGTTGAAGGATGCTAGGGCGCAGGCAACTACTTAGCTGTTTTGGCGACATAAGTCTTGAGTTAATGGGGCAAGGCTTGCGCTGGTTAAGTATACTTAGAAAAACAGGAAATTTGTCCGTTTTATTTGATACTAGATCTTTTTCAAAGATAGTCGTTGATTTCAGTTAGATATTCGTCTATTAGTTAAACGTCTATTAGTTAAACGTCTACTAGTTAAATGTCTAATAGAGGATTGACTACTAGCCACATTGAAGATAAAATGTACTCCTAATGATAGGGGGGCGACTATGGCTGAAGATTTCTTTCCTCAAGGCATTGCAACGGGTGATGCATTTTTAGGACGACAGCAAGAAATTACTATACTTAAAAGTAACATAAATGCGGGGCATCATACCTTATTAATAGCTCCTAGACGTTACGGTAAAACAAGTTTGGCCTTAAATGTATTAAAGAAACTAAAAATACCCAATGTTGAAATCAATTTTTTTCTTGCTGTTACTGCAAAAGCAGTAGAACGAAAAATTATCACGGGCGTAGAAGAGCTTTTAAAGAAGATTACCAGCAAGCCTGAAACTTTATTAAGAAATATGCAAAATTTTTTCAAAAAAGCAGATAAAAGATGGGCCTTCAGCTTTAAGGAAATAAGCTTAGAGTTTGCTCCTGATAAAAATGATGATCCAGCAAGTAACATATTAACCATTTTGCAATTAGCTGAGCATATATTGAGTAAGCAAGAACGTAAGGCCGTGTTATTTCTGGATGAGGTACAAGAGTTTGAATCATTAGCAGAAGGTAAGGCTATAGAGGGCGCGATTCGAGAATTTGCTCAGAAATCTAAATATTTAATATTTATATTTTCTGGTAGTAATCGTCGATTATTAAAGCGTATGTTTGACGATAAGGCTGCGCCTTTATTTGAATTATGCGATAGGATCCAATTAAATAGGCTTAGTGGCGATGTTTATAGAACTTATCTACAATCGGTAGCCAAGAAAACATGGAAAACAACTCTAACTGATGAGGTCTTAGATAAGATTATATTGCTTTCTCAAAGACATCCGCGACGTATATATAATTTATGTCATGTGTTATGGGAAGCACATAAAAAAGAACCTCCAAAAACAGGTAAAGTAGTGGAATTAGCATGGGAGCAGATTTTAAGTCATCGGCTAAAAGATATTCGTTATGCTTTGCATCAGTCATTAAATGCCGGACAAATAAAAGTATTGAGTTTGGTGGCGTCTGATGCAACACCCGAGTTAACTGGGAAAATGGGGCAACAAAAAACAGGATTGGCTGCATCTACCATCATGGTTCATTTAAAAATATTAGAAGATTTGGATTATTTAGAACGAGCTGAAGATGGTCAATATACCATTATTGATCCATTAATTTATGACACTATCAAGCGATATGATCTGGATAATTTAGAATAAAAAATGGTTAGACCTTTAACTAACTAATTAATTTTTTTGTTTGACCATCTCATGTGGGCGCACGGCTTGCTCAAATTCCGCTGCGGTCAGAAAACCTAATTGAACGGCGGCTTGTTTTAAACTAAGATGCTCCACATGTGCCGTGTGGGCAATTTTAGCGGCCTTTTCATAACCGATAACAGGATTAAGGGCGGTGACTAACATGAGCGAGTTATTTAAAAATTCTTCAATTTTTGTTTTATTGGCTTCGATGCCAATGGCGCAAAAATCATTAAACGAACGACAACTATCGCTTAATAAATTAATCGAATGTAACAAATTATAAATCATTAAAGGTTTGAAGACGTTTAATTCAAAATTACCTTGTGAACCGGCAAAGCTGATCGCAGCATCATTACCCATCACTTGCACGCAAACCATGGTTAACGCTTCGCATTGGGTTGGGTTAACTTTACCTGGCATGATAGAAGAGCCGGGTTCATTTTCAGGAATAGTAATTTCACCTAAGCCACAGCGCGGGCCAGAAGCTAACCAGCGAATATCATTGGCAATTTTCATTAAAGAGGCGGCTAGCGTTTTTAAGGCGCCACTTGCCATCAGGATCGCATCATGAGCCGCTAAGGCAGCAAATTTATTAGGAGCGGTAACAAACGGTAAGCGAGTTAATTGCGCGATATGTTTGGCTACACGTTCGCCAAATTCAGGATGAGCATTGATGCCGGTACCTACCGCAGTTCCACCCGCGGCCAATTCATATAAATCCGGTAATACATTATCAATACGTTTTAAGTCAGCCTCTAATTGCGCAACATACCCCGAGAATTCTTGGCCAAGGGTTAAAGGAACGGCATCTTGTAAATGGGTACGACCAATTTTAATGATGTCATTAAATTCTACGGCTTTATTGTGTAGTGTGTCTCTTAAAATTTTGACATTAGGTTTTAATTGCTGTGTCAGCGCTATACAAGCAGCGATATGCATAGCAGTAGGAAAAGTATCATTAGAGGATTGCGACATATTGACATGGTCATTCGGGTGAATTGAGGCTTTATCTCCTAATTCCCCACCCGCTAATTCAGTCGCACGGTTAGCGATCACTTCATTCACATTCATGTTCGATTGCGTGCCGCTACCCGTTTGCCACACATGCAGCGGGAATTCATCAGCTAATTTGCCCGCTAATATTTCATCAGCTACTTGGCAAATCAAGTTTGTTTTGTCTTTAGCCAATTTGCCTAAATCATGGTTAGTTAAGGCAGCGGCTTTTTTCAAAATAGCGAATGCGCGAATGACTTCTGTCGGCATGACATCATGGCCAATATGGAAATGATGTAAAGAACGTTGAGTTTGGGCGCCCCAATAATGGTCGGCCGGAACTTCAATTTTACCCATCGAATCAGATTCAGTACGCATTTTTGTCATAGCCATTTCCTTCTAAACATCATAGACTTCTTGCATAACTGCCATTGGTGGCAGATCTCTTCGCAAAATTTCCTTTAAAGTCCTCATGTATGTTCATATACACTGCGTACTTTTCAGGAAATTTTGCTTTGACCTCTACTTACCAATGATTGTTATGCAAGAAGCCTAATGACAGCATGGTAGCAAATAATCTATAATTAATCCACCGGCTGCCGCGATAGAGCTATCGGTAAGGAATAAAATATGTTGAATAAATTATGGCAAACACTTAAGGGCGAACCTTATGCTTACCAAAGTCCGGATGAGATTTTTTTAAAAAAATTTGATGAGAAACATCCACAATGTTCGCCATCTCAACGTCAAGAAATCAGTAAGGCAGCTGTTATTGCTGAAGGCCGGGATAAAGAAAACTTAGCAAAGCATTCCCAATTATGGAAAAATTTTTAACTTCGTTGACGCTTCGCTTGTAATTCTTCTTGCACTTTTTCTAAAGATTTGCCTTTCGTTTCAGGCAAAAATTTCCAACACACTAAACAGTAAACTAAGGTGCAAGCGGCAAAGGAAATATAAGTACCGCTTAATCCCAAGTGTTGTTTAATGCTCAAAAATACAGTGGTTACTAACCAGGCAGATAAGGAGCTAGCGAATAATCCTACAGCAATACCGCGGCTACGTAATTGAATGGGAAATAATTCCGATATCGCTAACCACACTACCACGCCAGGCCCAATGGCAAAAAATACCACGAAAAATAATAAACCGATGATTGCCATCAAACCTTGGATAGTGATCGGTAAAGCTAAGTTCATCGTGATCGCTAAGAAAGTGTACGATAAGACAATGCCTGCCGTACCGGTGATGACTAATTTACGGCGCCCAACTTTATCGATTAAATACATCGCTAACAGTGTGCCCAATAAATTAATCGTTCCTAAACCAACAGTGCCTAACATAGCGCTATTGGCGGATTTAATGCCGGCTTGATTAAAGACATCCGGTGCATATTGTAAAAATCCATTGATGGCTGTTAACTGATTAAAAATAGCGACGAAAATGGCTAAACTTAACGGTAATAATAATGTTTTAGTAAACAGGTCTCGCCAACGAGCTTTATTAGCCGTTTTTAAATCGGCGATAATTTCGTGTAATTCTAATTCTGCTGCACCTGGGCGGCGAATTTTTTGTAAAATTTTCAAGGCTCTTTCTTTACGTCTATTGGCAATTAACCAGCGTGGAGATTCGGGTAAAAATAACATACTGATGAACAATATAAATGAAGGGATTAAGATCATTCCAAACATGGCGCGCCAATTACCGCTAGGAGTAAATAATAAATCAACAAAATAAGCGAGCAAAATACCGGTGGTTAAAAATAATTGAAATACGGTTACACTTTTACCGCGAATCGTTGCTGGAGCAATTTCAGTCAAATAAGCTGGGACAGAAACTTGTACGACACCGACACCTAAACCTAAAACAATGCGACCGAGAAATAATTCAAAAAAATTATGGGTGATTAATATCAAGCCAATTCCAACGAAAAAAATGAGGCTAGCAACCATAATCATCAAGCGTCGACCAAAACGATCAGAAAGATAACCGGTGATTAATGTGCCGACTAAGCTACCAGCAAATACAGCACCACCTAACCAACCTAATAATTGATTGATCTGAGTGACCGATAAATCTTGAGAAAAAATAGAAGTTTTGATGAAGGGCATGGCGCCGGAAAACACACCGACATCATAACCATATAAGATACCGCCAATGCCTGCACAGAGAATCATCCACCACATCAACGGTTGCTGTTGAAGATTCGCTGAATTATTCATAGGTTGGCTTCCTTGAGTAATGGATTTGTCATGATCATATCAATGTTTGTTAGTTAATACAATCGTACCGAAGTACTGTATAATACTTCATCAATAGCACGGTAATAAATAGACTTCTTGCTAAACTGTTAGTAACGAGTAGAGCTCAAGGCAAAATTTCCCGAGAAGGAGCGCAGTGTATATGAACATACATGAGCACTTTGAGGGAAATTTTGCGCTGAGATCTGCCGTTAATGACGGTTTAGCAAGAAGTCTAGCGATGGGGGAAGCAGTGTGGATTATATATTTGTCAATGGCTTAGCGATTAAGGCACGTATTGGGATTTATGAGTGGGAGCAACAAATTGAACAAACTGTTCTGATCGATATAGAGATGGGTATCAATGTTCAATCGGCGGCTAGCGCGGATAATATTAGCGAAAGTGTTAACTATTTTAATGTTGCAGAGACGATTAAAGCCTTATTCGCAGCGAAAAATTTTAATTTAGTAGAAAGTGCTGCAGAAACGATAGCGACTAAAGTTTTTCAAGATTATCCCATCGAATGGTTAAAGCTACGAGTAGGTAAACCTCATGCGTTAGCAGATGCCGCGTTAGTGGGAGTCGTTATTGAACGGCAACGTGTAGCATAATGGCAAGAGTATATTTAAGCTTAGGGAGTAATGATCAACCTCTCATGCATTTGCAAGCGACACTGCAAATGTTACAAGGCTATTTTTCTGATTTAATTATTTCTTCCATTTTCTCTAGTCCAGCACGTGATAATGATGCCCCCGATTTTCTCAATCAAGTCCTCGGGGGCGATACAAGATTGACATATACTGAATTAAAAGCTGTGTGTAAACAAACGGAGCAAGATCAGGGGCGTGGTGTTACACCGCATTGCAGTATCGATATCGATATTTTATTGTATGATGATGTGATCGATGCTGAAAAAAAATTACCTCATCCAGATATTTTACGCTATTCCTATGTCTTGCAACCGTTAGCAGAAGTCGCCGGAGAAAGGCTGCATCCTCAAACGCAACGTTGTTTTGCTGCTGAGGTATTGCAATTACAATCCCAACAATATCCGGATTTGCCTTCACCTTCAGCAGGGGCAGCTGTACACAGTACGCGTTTATTACAGTGTATTCAACAGCGTATTCATCAAGCGGAAGGTAGCGTGAGTTTTGCTGATTATATGCAAATGGCTTTGTATGAACCACGGTTGGGATATTATGTCGCGGGTAGCGAAAAATTTGCTGAGCAAGGGGACTTTATCACCGCGCCTGATATCTCACCCTTATTTACGCAATGTGTCGCTCGACAATGTGAGCAAGTGCTACAGTCATTACCGACAGCATCGATTTTAGAATGTGGGGCAGGACAAGGCAGCTTGGCCGCAGGAATATTAAATTATTTAGCGACAGTCGATTGTTTGCCAGAAAAATATTTTATCTTAGAACCCAGTGCTGATTTGCAACAACGGCAACAAAATTATCTTCAACAACATTGCCCCACATTATTGGCTCGTTGTGAATGGTTAGCGCAATTGCCCACTCATTTTGTCGGTGTGATCGTGGCGAACGAAGTACTCGATGCGATGCCTGTGCATCAATTTTGTTGGCAAGCAGGACAATTTCAAGAATATTATGTCACCGGGGCATTGCAATATCAATTGCGCCCCATCATCAATAGCCGGTTAGCGGAAGCCTTAGCGACTATCGACACTTCTATGTGGACGGGCCCTTATCATAGTGAAATCAATCTTGCCATCGGTCCTTGGTTGCAGGATATCAGTCAAGCACTACAGCAAGGTATTATTTTATTACTTGACTATGGCTTTCCGCGTCACGAATATTATGTAGCACAACGTTCGATGGGGACATTGATGTGCCATTATCGCCATCGTAGCCATGATAATGTATTTTGGTATCCAGGCTTACAAGATATTACTGCGCATGTGGATTTCACGGCGGTGGCAGAAGCTGCAACGGCTGCCGATTTAGAGGTCCTGGGCTTTACTAATCAGGCGAATTTTTTATTGAATTGTGGTTTGCTGGAGCAAGTAACTTTATTAGCCAGTGATGAACCGCAACAACGGTTACAGCTCAATCAACAAGTCAGCAAATTAATTGATCCCCATGAAATGGGGGAAATATTTAAAGTAATCGCGTTGGGACGTCAATTTGGGGAGGTATTGATAGGGTTTAGCCAGCAAGATAAAACTCACACGCTCTAATCTATTCTGTGTAAATCGCTATTACTATGTTGCAATAATAATTCTTGTAATGCCGTGCCATCGGGTAACACGAGTTGCGGTTCAAGTTCTGCTAATAAATAAAGATAAAAATGCCGGTTGACTAAATCATAGTGGGGGATGGTCAATGAAGCAGTCTGGATAATTTGATTACCATAAAGCAATATATCGCAATCAATCGTGCGTGGTCCCCAGCGATCGGCATGACGTATGCGGCCTCGCTGATCTTCAATCTGTTGTAATGCTCTTAATAAAGATTCAGCGTCTAGAGTCGTCTGTATTAACATGACGGCATTCACATAATCTGCTTGTTGTTCAGTTTCACTCGGTAAGGGTGGATTTTGATAAAGATGAGAAGAGGCAATAAATTCACAGTAAGGCAATGTTTTGATGGCGTTAATGGCTTGTTGAACTTGCTGCTCGGGATGATTGAGATTGCTACCCAGACCGATAAATACATTAATCGGCGTTTTCATCGGGGGTTCTCTGCGACCGCGGATTTTTTTTATTTACATTCGCTAATAATTGTTCACGGGTCGATTCATCACTCGTAACAAATTGCTCCCACCACGCAGCTAAAGGCTGCATGTTTTTATCGACTTCTCCTCGTAATAAAAGGAAATCATAAGCGGCTCGAAATCGTTCATGACTCATCAATCGATAGACTTTCTTATCATGCCGACGATTAAATAATCGTTGCATGCTCCATATTTCTTGCATAGTTGTCGTAAAGCGACGGGGAATTGCCAGGTGATGGGACTGTAATTTCAATACATCGTATATCGCTTGTTCTTGAGCTTCAGCTTCACTTAAGCGCTGACGGCGGTAAATTTTCGCTGCTTCTTGTACGGGTTGCCATAACAACACACTTAATAAGAAAGCAGGATTAACGGATTTACCGGTATTCAATCGATTATCTGTATTACGTAACGCTATTTGTATAAATTGTTTAAATTCAGGATTATTTAAATGTTTGGCCGTCAATGGAAATAAGTAATCAAATAATTGATAAGTCACTAGATGTTCAAAGGTTTTCTGGGCATGACCGGATAAAAATAATTTTAAAAATTCTTCAAATAAACGCGCAGAAGGAATATTTTTTAATTGTTCACTCTGTTTTTTGATCGGTTCGCTGCTTTGTTTATCTACTACGAAATCTAATTTAGCGGCAAAACGAGCGGCTCTTAACATGCGGACCGGATCTTCTCGATAGCGTTTAATCGGCTCGCCGATAATGTGAAGTTGTTTAGCTTGCAGGTGAGCAAATCCACCTGTGTGATCCAGTAGCGATTCATCGCGCAAATCATAATAAAGCGCATTCACCGTAAAATCTCGGCGCCAAGCATCTTCTTCTAATGAGCCATAGACATTATCGCGAATAATTAAGCCAGCTTGGGTTTTGCCATGCGCAGCGGATCCCTTTGTATGATCCCCTCGAAAAGTCGCGACTTCAATAATATCTTGACCGAAATAAATATGCGCCAAGCGAAAACGCCGACCAATGAGTCGACAATTACGAAAGAGTTTGCGAACTTGTTCTGGCTTAGCATCGGTGGCGATATCGAAATCTTTCGGTTGTTGGTTGAGCAATAAATCACGGACTCCCCCTCCTACCAAATATGCTTCAAAACCCGCTGCAGTTAATTTTTCCAATACATGGCGAACATTAGGGGGAATGGCAGAAAGGGTAATACCATGTTGGGTACGAGGGATCTTATGCAGATTGTCAGAATGTTTAGAAGTGTTGAAGAATTTAGTTAATTTTCGAATGAATTTCATAATTCTAATGATATCATTATCCCATAAATTTTTCAGGGGTTTCCAATGAATTTTTTACCCTACTGGTGTTTAATGCGGATGCATAAACCGATTGGCATTTTTCTCTTACTATGGCCAACGTTGTGGGCGCTATGGATTGCAGCTCAGGGCCTGCCGTCCTGGCCTATTTTATTCGTATTTGTGATGGGAACCGTGTTAATGCGCGCGGCGGGTTGTGTGATTAATGATATAGCCGATCGGCAATATGATAAATATGTTACTCGTACACAAGATAGACCGCTTGCTAGCGGTGAAATTTCAACGCTATCCGCTTTTATTTTATTTACATTGTTAGGGTTGGTTGCTTTTGTATTGGTATTAACATTGAATCGATTCACTATTTTCTTATCATTCATTGGGATGGCATTGACCGTGACTTACCCTTTGATGAAACGTTGGATTCATGCGCCGCAATTATATTTAGGATTTACTTTTGCTTGGGGAATCCCGATGGCATTTGCCGCTGTGCAAAATCATATCCCCCTCATTGCATGGTGGTTATATGCAGCAGATATTATCTGGATTATTGCTTATGATACGATGTATGCCATGGCGGATAGAGAAGATGATATTCACTTAAATATTTATTCTACAGCTTTATTATTCGGTCATTATGACCGTTTAATCATTGCCATTTTGCAGGGGATATTGGTAGCGTTACTCATCGTGATCGCGATAGTGTTACACTTAACTCTCTTATTTTATTTAGCGTTAAGCGTAACAGCAGGGTGTTTTGTTTATCAACATCAGTTGATTGCTAAGCGTCAACCCCAGCGGTGTTTACAAGCGTTTTTACATAATAATTGGGTGGGGTTGATTATTTTTTTAGGGCTTTTAGTAGGTTAGCCAATCTTCTGAAACCAAAAACCTGGATTCCCGCCTTCGCGGGAATGACGAAGAAAAAGCTGCTTAGTATAAAGGTTGTCCCGCGGAATTACTGTTGTTAGTTTCTTCAGTATCGTTAGTGGCTTTCACTGCTTGTGCCGCTTGGGGTGCATCGGTAGCGCGAAACGTTTCAAAAATAGCATTAGCATCCGTTGGCGAAGCCGCTAAGCCTGTTTTAGTATCGATCCGCATGCTAACTAAACCATCAGGGCGAGCCATGGTATGTTCGGGCTTGCCTTTTAAGGCTTGACGCATGAAATCGATCCACATGGGTAATGCCGCTTGGGCGCCATGTTCATAGAGAGATTGAGGTTGATCGAAACCCATCCAGGCAATTGCCACGATATCGGAATTAAAGCCATTAAACCACCCATCGCGTAAATCATTAGTCGAGCCAGTTTTTCCTGCTATATCACCACGGCCTAATACCAATGCGGCGCTTCCGGTTCCTTCTTTAATAACGCTTTGCATCGCTGATGTCATTAAATACGCCGTTTGCGGACTAATGGCTTGCACCGCACATTTTTGCGCGCTAGGGTTTAGCGCCGTAGCAGGAACAGTAGCGGTACTCGTTGGGGTAGCGGTTGCTGTCGGAGGAGTAACCACGGGTGGGCAAACGTGTACAGGGGTTGCTTGATAGAAAACAGCATTCGTATTGCTATTCGTAATCTTATTGATTAGATAAGGTTCTACTTTATAGCCGCCATTAGCAAATACCGAATAACCGATGGCTTGTTGCAATATCGTAATTTCAGCGACACCCAGCGCTAAAGAAAGCGTGTGAGAAAAATTAGTGGGGCCAAAGCCAAAACGTTTAACATAATCTAGCACATCATCAACGCCTAATTGTTGCAATAAACGGATAGAAACGAGATTGCGCGATTGAGCTAAAGCGACTCGTAAGCGAATAGGACCGAGGAATTCGCGCTCATCATTTTGTGGTCGCCACAAACCGACTTGATCGCCTGCTTGTTCAACGATAGGCGCATCGTTCATAATAGTCGCTAACGTATATCCCTTATCTAAGGCTGCGGAATACAAGTAAGGTTTGAAACCGGAACCCGGTTGACGTTCAGCTTGTTCAGCCCGATTAAACGTACTCTTATTAAAACTAAAGCCACCCACCATCGCTAAAATAGCGCCATCATTGGGATTCATGGCGACGAAGGCTCCTTCGGCTTGTGGGACTTGAGATAATTGCCAACTATTGGCGATTTTATCCACATAAATGACATCACCGACTGTCAACACATCAGCGGCGGTTTTTGGTTTAAAACTTATCTTGCCATTACCTAATTGTTTTTGAGCCCAGCTGATACCGCTCCATGGAATAGTAATGATATGGCCATTCGCCATTAAGGCTGTTGCTTGTTGATCGCTGACGGTTAATACAGCTGCGGGCTGTAAGCCATTAAACACAGCGATATTTTTTAAGCGATTTTGCCAAGTTGCATAGCGGTCAGGATCGGGGGTGCCCCAATTTTGAGTAGCGCGACGATAACCATGTCGATGGTCATAAGCAATGACCGCTGTGCGTAAAGCTTGAGCAGCTGCTAATTGATCGGTTGAATTGATAGTCGTATAAACATTAAATCCATCCGTATACGCTTTGTCACCGTAACGGCTGACCAATTCATCGCGCACTTCTTCAGCCACATAGGGCGCATTGAGTTGCATGGTTAAGTGATGATATTCCGTGTTGACAGGTGCTTGTATAGCTTGGTGGTATTGTTGTTGATTAATATAATGTTGATCAAGCATATTTTGTAAAACAATCGCGCGACGTTCTTTCGCTGCTACGGCATCATGGACGGGATTAATAGCCGACGGTGCTTGTGGTAATCCTGCTAACATAGCCATTTCAGCTAAAGTTAATTGATTAAGTGATTTACCATAATAAACTTGAGCAGCCGCAGCGATACCATAAGCTCGATTGCCGAAATAGACTTTATTAAAATATAATTCTAAGACTTTTTCTTTGCTCAACTCGTGGCTGATTTTCATCGATAATAAAATTTCTCGAATTTTGCGAATATACGTTTTTTGTGGGCTTAAGAAAAAATTACGTGCGACTTGCATGGTGATTGTGCTACCGCCTTGCGACTTTTTGCCCGTTAAAAATAATTCATATGCAGCACGGCCTAAGCTGATGACGTCAACCCCTGAGTGTTCATAGAAACGTTTATCTTCAGTAGCGATAACGGCATTGATCATCAAGGGAGGAATATCTTTTAATTCAACAGGAATACGGCGTGCCTCACCAAATTCAGCCATTAATTTACCATCAGCAGTGAAAATCTGTAATGGTACTTGCATCTGTACATTTTTTAATGCGTCTACATTCGGTAATTGTTGTTCTAAAATAGTGATAAAACCAATAGCGATTAATAAAACTGTCAATATTAAAAATAAAACCCATTTGGCTAAAATGTATCGTTTTTTATTCGGCGTCCCAGTCATATTGCCTCTATATATAGTAGAATGGATATAAATTTTGCAATTCTATCATGAATTGTCAAGGAGAGTATTTTTACTTTTGCATATTTATTAAATTATTTTTCCCATATATAATGGTTGTTGCGTTTAGTGATCGCCCCCGCAATTAATTAACGCCGGGGAGACAGCTATGGGTTGCGCTGCAATAGTTAAGACTTTTAAAAAAACGTGGTATCGTTTTTGCTCCTCCTCTTCTTCTTTACTGGCGATTGAAATTTCAACCAGCCAAGTGAAACTCTTACAATTGCGCTATCAGGCAAACGCTTATCATTTGTGTCATTATGCTCGCATGCCTTTGCCAATGGGGTGGGTAGCCGATCAGGCAATTCATCAACCGCAATTACTCAGTCACGTTATCGCTCGTTTATTACAACGGCTGCATTGCCCAACGAATACTGTGATTACCGCTATTCCAACAAGTGAGGTGATGATGAAGGAAATTCACCTCATCGGCGATTTGCCTACTGATGAATTAGCTATTCAAGTACAAATCGAAGTGGAAAAATGGATAGCTAAGCCAATAGAGAATGTGTATGTCGATTATGTACAGCTAGGCCCCCTAGAAAAATCTCCGGAATATGATCAAGTGTGGTTAACTGTCGCTCATCGTGCGCTTATTGATTCGCGTATTGCTATGATCGAAGAGGCGGGGGTGAAAGTAAACATTGTCGATGTAGAAATATATGCTTTGCAACGCGCGGCTGAATTTATCTTTACCGATGCTGAGCGGCAATTAGATGAATCTATCGCTATCATCGATATCAACGCGAGTCGCATCTTAATTGATATTTTACATAGAGGGCGATTAATTAGTTGGTATGAAGAAGCTTTCAGCATCGAGGAATTAATAGCAAGCGTTATGCAACAATGTCAATTGCCAAAAATATTCGCGACTGAAGCTATTTATACGGGAAAATTAAGTGAAAATTTACAGAAAATAGTATTATCTTATTGTTGCCAAGGTGTTAACGATATCATTAATCGTTGCTTGCAGTTATTTTATGCGACTCACGACGGGAATAAAATAACGCGCGCTTGGCTTAGCGGGGATTTATTAACGATCCCCTATCTTGTTGAATGGTTTAAAAAACAATGTTCTGGTGAAATAACGATCATTATCGCCAATCCGCTCGAAAAACTGGTGCTCGATAACAATATTCCTGCCGAAATCATGCAAACCGACGCGAGTGGTTTAATGATCGTGTTGGGATTGGCTTTGCGTGGGATGCCATGATTACGATCAATTTATTACCGTGGCGAGAAGCCCAGCGCGAGATTCAGTTACGACATTTTTTGTATGGCTTGCTCATAGGATTGACGAGTATTGGGTTATTAACGATTATTTTTCAGCATTTATTAACAGTGGATATAGTGAATCAAATGGCTAGAAATGCGTATATTCAAACACAAATTAACTATTATGAAGGCGATATAAAACAATTGAATAGTATAAAAAGTAAAAAAGAGCGCTATTTGGAAAAAGTGATGGCATTGAAAAAACTACAACTCAATCAAATCGTCCCGGTATATTTATTTGAAACGATAGTCAATGTTGTACCCAGCGGCCTGTATGTAGTATCGATAGAAAAAACCCCCGATCATGTTAATTTGACTGGTGTGGCACAATCGACTCAACAAATCGATAGTTTAATTAGCAATATCCATAACTGTCATTGGTTGCAAACACCGCAATTGACTAGCTCGACAACCATTGCCGATCAAGACACTTTTACTCGGCGTTTTGTTATCACGAGTAAATGGGTTATGCCAACAAGGTTGCCACCGTCTCAGGTTAGGGAGTGATAGTCTAATGATTGTGGATAAAATTACTCGATGGCCACCCGTTATTCGTCTAGCGGTGTTAGTGATGATTTTCTTACTCGTGTCATTATTGATTTATAAAGAAGGATTCCAAGTTAAAATACGCACATTAAAACGTTTGCGACAACAAGAAATTTATTTACTGAATCAATTGAATAGCGAACACCAACAAGCAGCGACGGTAGCAGAATATCAACAGCAATTGCTTACGATTCAAGATAAATTTAAAACATTGTTACCCTTATTGGTCGATCGAATCGATATTACGGATATTTCACAAGCGGGGATAGAGTCGGGTTTGTATTTTCAATCATTGCAAGCCGGTGTGGAAACACAGCAAACTTTTTATAGTGCGGTCTCTATCGATATTGTTGTCCAAGGAGAATTTCATCAATTCGCTGAGTTTGTCAGCCGCTTAAGCACTTTGCCGCAATTAATTACCGTAGAAAATTTTACTATTACACCATTGGCAGGTCATAAACCGGGTTCTTTACATTGGCGTGGACAAGATAAATTGGTCATGACGATGCAATTATTGATTTATCGATATCTTGCAACTGAAGCCGAGAGGATAAAAAAATGAATAGATTAAAGAACTTAGTCGGGGCTGGTATCGTGTTTAGCTTGTTGATGGAGGGTTGCAGTAGCTGTAGCCAACGAGGGGTAGATAAAATATTGCAAGAAAAAGTGCGAGTCATTCAACAAGCTCCCATCCTGACGATTGTACCTTTGCCAAATTTTCCAGTCTACCCCATTCATGTGTATGCTGCCGGACAAGAGCGCAGTCCTTTTCAAGCAATGATGAATACTGTGGTACAAGATGAGGCGGTGCCGATTATTTCGGGTAGCGATGAGTTGCAATATTATCCTTTGAGTCAATTAAGTATGGTAGGAACGATGTGGCAACGGGGGCAATATTGGGCGTTAATTAAAACGCCGAGTGGCGTCGTTCAAAAAGCAGTGGTGGGCCAATATCTGGGAACCCATTATGGTAAAATCATCGACATTATGCCAGATAAAATTATTCTTCAAGAAAAATTACCGAGTAATACCGGTTGGTATGAACGCAAGGCAGAGTTATTATTAGTGAAGCAGGTTAACTAATGCGATTAAAAAATTGGACAGTTACGTTTATTTTGCTTCAATGTTTATTCGTTGCCAGTGCGCAAAATAATCTAGTTAATATAAATGCTACACCAAGCACGGATGGCGAGCGGGTGAATTTACAGCTAAGTTTTAGCGATACCTTAACATCGGCACCCAAAGTTTTTACTATGGCGAATCCCGAACGGTTAATCTTCGATTTTTCAGCGTCCGCTCATTCAATCAAGCAACCCTTGTTATTGTCGCATGCGTTGGTCACTAAGATGACAGTATTGCAAGGAGAGCATCGTGTTCGTTTAGTGGTGGATTTGGTTCATCCTGCAGATTATTCCATTCGTCTTACCGATAAAACAGCGTATATCGATTTTTATCCCAAACCGGTTACCGGAGGCTCTTCCTCTGCTTTAGCCAAATCATCCCCTCTATTGGCAGAATCAACGATTGATGCTATTAACTTTAAACATGGTAAGCAGGTAAGTAGTGGCCAACTTATTTTTAGTGTTTCTCAGCCACAGTTGATGACGAGTATGGAGCAAGTGGCTAATTTGGTAAAAATAAAATTTTTTCACAGCCATATCTCTCCCTATTTACATCATCTGGTCAATGTCGCTAATTTTGGTACGCCTATTCAACGCGTGACATTCCAGCAAGAAAATGATGATGTAATCGTGAATATCGAGAATAAAGGTCCCTATGAATATAATGCGCATCAAATGAATAATCAATTCATTATCGACATCATTAAACCTCAAGCCAATATTACGACAAATTTACCCGCTTCCCGAATGAACGAAAAATTGTCGTTAGATTTCCGCAGTATTGGTGTGCGTGATGTGTTGCAATTATTAGCGGAATTTGCCGACTTGAATTTGGTTGTGAGCGATCAAGTGCAAGGCGATATTACTTTACATTTAAATGATATTCCTTGGCATCAAGCCCTAGATATTGTTTTAAAAAGTCGTGGGTTACTTAAGCGTATTGAAGGCAATGTTTTATTTATTGCCCCTCAAGAGCAAGTCATGGGGCAAGAAGAAGCTGCCGCCAAATTACAAGAAAAAGCACAAACAATGGCTCCCTTGCATACTGAGTCATTTAAAATTAATTATGGCAAGGTTGATGATTTTTATGCATTATTAAAAGATTCTGATCAAACTTTATTATCAGCTCGGGGCCACGCGGTAAAACTTAGCACGACCAATACCATTGTGGTAGAAGATACTGCACAAAAATTGCAAAATATTCGTAGTTTGTTTAAACAAATGGATGTTCCTGTCAAACAAGTTTTGATCGAAGCACGTATTGTTTTCGTACGTAAGAGTTTTGAACGTAATTTGGGGGTAGATTGGAATTTGCATCGACAAGGTGGACGGGGTATATTGCAACAATTTTCGATGGATTTACCGGCTGAAGATATCGGCGCAACCTATCCAGCTAAATTAGCATTGGGTAGGGTAGCAGGCGATGTCCTCTTGGATTTAGAATTATCGGCATTGGAAGCAGAAGGCAATGCCGAATTAATTGCGAGTCCTCGTTTGATGACATCCAATAATGTCACGGCGAGTATCGAGCAAGGTACGCAAATTCCTTATCAAACTAGTGCTTTAAATGGGGGGACCACAGTAACGTTGGTGGATGCTGCCTTGCGTTTAGAAGTGACCCCGCAGATTACCCCCAGTAATAAATTGTTACTCGAATTATCCGTCACCCAAGATAGGCCGGGTGAATCGTTGGCGGGTAGTAGTCAACCACCCATCGATACGCGGAAAATCAAAACCCATGTGATGATTGATAATGGTGAAACCATTGTCCTCGGTGGTGTGTATGAACAAGATAAACGTGATATAGTGACACGGGTGCCATTTTTAGGTTCTATTCCTGTGGTAGGACATTTATTTAGCTCGACAAAAAAATCAGACATTAAGACAGAATTATTAATTTTTATTACGCCAAGAATCACGGATGAAAAAACGGAAGAATAATAGACTTCTTTCCCAACCGGCACTAACAGCAGCACTCTTCGCAAAATTCCCCTCAAAGTGTGAAACTCTTGACAAAAAGCCTCTTAAAGACACGCCCATAACACGCTATCTATTTTAAAAAGAAAATTAAGTGGTAAAATGGGTCTATTGAAGAAACCCAGCTGAAAAAAGAGACAGTGTGAGGACGATATGGGCAAAGAGTATTGGCAACAGGTAAACTATGAACGAGATCCTTTTCCTTTAGAAACAGACGGGGTCTGCTTTATATCGCAAGAATGGCAGCGGTATATCAATTTCTTAAAGAAAACAGACCATTATCGTAAAGCCTTGTTATTAGTCGTTGGCAATGCGTATTGTGGAAAGTCAACCCTTTTTCAACGTTTCATTCAAGACTTACCTCCCGATATTCATTGTATTGCGGCTATTGGTGCAGAAAACTTTGGTCCAGAACACATTACCCACTTATTAGCAGAACAATTAGGTGAAGAGGACCCGGAAGAAGAGGAAGACTTGTATTATGCTGTGGAACAACAATTAATTAAGTTACAAGCTACCCAGAAACAATATATGTTGGTGATTGATCAAGCGGAACAATTGCCCTTAGATACATTAAAAATGTGTTTATATATAGTAAAGTATCAAATTGCTAATTCAGCTTGTTTGCAAATAGTATTGTTTGGGCAAAAAATTTTATTAAATGATTTTGAAAAATTATTTCAACATCACCAAGATAATATCAATAATTATGTGATTAATAAATTGATCATTGAACCATTTGATAAGTTCGATACCATCGATTATATCCACCATCGTTTAGAGCAAGTCGGTGGCGATCGGGATTTCTTTACCGATGAAGAATTGCAATTTATTTATGATCGCTCAGAAGGATTGGTTGGACATATTAATCGAGTGGCCCGTCAATTATTCATCAGTAAATTGAAAAGTGAGTCTTCTCATGCATACCAATTTAACCAAGGGGCGAAAAACGTTATTATGCGGTTTCGCTGGTGGTTAGGCTGTTTAGCTATTATTATCATTTTATTGGTTTGGGTGTTGCCTTCTATGCAAAATCGTAACGAAACTCAGCTAGAGAGTAATTTACCCTTGCCACCATCGCCGCAACAGCAACAACAAATGTTAGCGTCGCCTACAGCAAATTTATCTAATTCAAGTGCCGCTACTTCTGCAGCGTCGGCTCCTGCTGCTGCATCCAATACTGCTTCTGCAACCGTTGCACCAGTTGCCGCTAATGCTCCCGTATCAACTTCTCCTGCTCCATCGTCCACTACCTCGGTCACGCCAATAGCTAGTGCAAATACGCCGACGATGGCGTCGCCTACGACAGAAACGACCGTTGCTACAGCCGCTCAGCCTACCAGCAATGAAAAAATGGTACGATTAATTGTTAATGGTCAAGTGAAGAGGGTGCCTGAAAGTAGTTTATCGACTGAGGCTACGAATGCTAATGCATCTGAAACCGTAACGTCACCCGCTACTCCTGTAGCAGAACCGGTAGCACCCGCAGCCGTGAAGCCAGGGCAAGTAAAATCACCTCATCGTACAATCATCATGACGGTTCCTGCTGCTGGCCAAGCTGCAGTGACAAGCAGCAACACGCTAAACCCTGGTAGAGTCAACTCTCCGCATCATCGAGTGCTGGTGATGGCTAAACCCAAGGCGGCAGCCGCTCTAGTACCCAAATCATTGTCTACCGTAGAACAACGCTTATTGAAAGTTAATCCCCATATGTATACATTGCAATTGGTGGCATTAAACAATCAAACGGAAGCGATTAAATTTGTTAACCAATATAGAATTGCGAGTCTTGCAGGTGTTTATCCCGCCAAGCGGCATGGTAAAATTGTTTATATTGTCACGCTAGGTTATTTTCCTAGTCGCCAAGCGGCTCTCAAGGCTGTTCCTGATTTAGATCCAGGCTTAGCCAAATTGAAACCATGGCCACGCAGTTATAAAGACATTCATCAAGATATTTTAGGGAAATAATGACAATAAAAAATGATCGAGTCATTCGCGCGTTATTGTGTCAAGAAATAGATCGTACTCCTATTTGGTTAATGCGCCAAGCGGGGCGTTATTTGCCAGAATATCGAAAAATACGAGCGCAAGCGGGTGATTTTCTCTCTTTATGTAAAAATCCCGAATTAGCTTGTGAAGTGACATTGCAACCGATCCGTCGCTTTGGTTTTGATGCCGCTATTTTATTTTCTGATATCTTAACGATTCCCGATGCGATGGGATTAGGGTTAGATTTTGTTGAGGATGAAGGCCCTCGATTTGCTAAGACGATGACTGATGAACGTGTGATCGCTCAATTGCCGATTCCTGATCCTGAGAGAGAGTTGCGTTATGTACCCGACACAGTGCGTGCAATTAAAAAAGCCTTGCGTAATGATATCCCTTTAATTGGTTTTTCGGGGAGTCCTTGGACTGTTGCCTGTTACATGGTCGAAGGTGGGGGTAGTAAAACATTTAGTGGCATTAAACGCATGATGTATGCTCAACCGATGCTATTGAAACAATTATTAGAGAAATTGGTCCAAGCGACTATTTTATATTTGAATGCGCAAATTGCCGCTGGTGTAGATATCATCATGTTATTTGATACCTGGGGTGGATTGTTAACCCCCGAAGCGTATCAAGAATTTTCTTTGTCTTATATGCAGCACATTTTAGCAGGGTTAACTACTCATCATGAACAGAAAACCATCCCGACGATTTTATTTACTAAAGGTGGCGCATTATCGTTAGCCAAGATGGCTGCTAGCGGTTGTGATGCTATAGGATTGGATTGGACTATTAATATCGCTGATGCGCAACGGATGGTGGACGGTAAAGTCGCCTTGCAAGGTAATTTAGATCCCAGTATTCTGTATGCTTCTCCAGAAATCATTCAATTAGAAGCCGAAAAAATTTTAGCGCAATTCCCGGATAAAACGGGTCATGTCTTCAATTTAGGGCATGGTATTTATCCCGATACGCCGATTGAAAATGTCGAAGTATTAGTAAAAACTGTGCAGAATTATTAAAGTTTGCTATATTTTGATCTGGCTAAATGAGAAGGTAATATGATTATCCCTAGTCAATTTATTCCCGCCAAAGGTTTAGCCAATAGCCATGTGCAAACGATGTTGCCGGCTTTATTACGTCGAAAACGAGGTTTTATGAGTCGACGTCAACGACTTGAGTTACCCGATGGCGATTTTGCCGAATTAGATTGGGTAGGTGAAGGTGTGGGTCCGATCATTATTATACTTCCCGGTATTGCCGGTTCAATGAATGCCCCTTATGTGATAGGGTTGGCTAATGAAATTTTACAGCGTCATTGGCGTGGCGTAATGTTGAATTATCGGGGACGTGGTAGTGAATTAAATGTATTAGATCGCAGTTATCATTTAGGAGATACGCTGATCTTAGATACCTTAGTCGATCATTTGCATGAAATAGAACCCGATACTCCAAAGTTAGCAGTGGGGTACTCGATGGGAGGCAATATTTTATTGAAATGGATGGGAGATACCAAAGAATCTGTCAATATTTTAGCGGGAGTTGCCGTTTCCACGCCGTTTGATATTCGCATTGCAGCGAATCACATGCGTCACGAAGGACGCATGTATCAATGGTGGTTATTGGGTAGGTTACAAAATCATATACAACGTAAATACCAATATCGTAAAGCTCCTATCGATTTTAGTCCTGCAGAAATTAAACGATTAAAAAGTTTTTGGGAATTTGATGATAGAGTTACCGCTCCTTTAAATGGTTTTAAAGATGCGATTGAATATTATCACAAATCCAGTAGTCGCTGGGTATTAAAAGATATTTGTAAACCCGTATTAGCCATTAACTCAAAAGATGACCCTTTTATGACAGAGAAAACCTTACCCAATACCGATGAATTATCGGCAAGCGTGCAATTAGAATTGAGTGAAAAAGGTGGTCATGTCGGTTTTGTAGAAGGAACATTACTTAATCCGAAATTATGGTTGGAGAAAAGGATTCCGGCTTATTTAGAAGAACAACTAGCGTTAGCAAATAGAGGCTAGAATGACAAAATCACTATTAAAAAGTTTAATTCCTTGGTTGCTTTTTTTTATTTTATTTAGTTATGATCAATATCGTATGCAAATCGGTGCGATTGGTGCATTATTGGCATTATTGATTTTAAGTCGTCGTAATTTACATAAAGGTATTGTCTTCGATTGGCTGACTATTTTATTTTTTCTTTTTGTGGTGGTTTCCATATTTTTAGTTACGCATTCATGGTTAGCGATCAATGCTGAATTAATTGCTAACATCGTCTTAACCGTTATTGCGTGGACTTCTTTATTACTCAATAAACCCTTTACCTTAGAATATACTAAGCGTTCTGTTGCTAAAGAATATTGGCAAACCATGCTATTTTCCCGCATTAATTTATATTTAACGGTATTATGGTCTGTCACATTTACGGCGTTAACTATTTTAAGTGTTCTTTATTATTATAACGTTGGGGATGATGCATGGACCGGAGAAATTCTACCCATCATTTTAATTTTATTAACTATTTGGATGACGGTATGGTTTCCTGATTGGTGTAAGCGTGAAGAATTAGGCCGTGGTGGCTTAATTATTTTGCAAGGCTTATCCGATCTTTATCAAATACCGCTAACCAATGCCAGTTTCAGTTATCGTACTATTGGTCATGGTATGCCATTGATTATGTTGCCCGCTTCTTATATGTCAATGTATAGCTGGGATCCCGAATTAATTAGCCGTTTATCACGGCGTTACCAAGTCATTTTAATTGACTATCCAGGTATTGGCGAGTCACGGTTGGAAAAGCCTATCACTGAGGTGCAGACACTCGCGGTTTTATTAAAAGAATTTGTGCTGGCCTTAGGGTTGAAAAAATCTATTTTTGTGGGGTACGCTTTAGGTGGATGGGTCACACAATGGTTAGCGATTCAAGAGCCTCACTTAGTAGAGGGGTTGGTGCTTATTTCCAGCGACACGGGTGGTAGTCGAGCGGCTTCTATTCCGCAAGAAAAAATAAAAATTTTGCATGATCGCAGCGGAAGCATGGTCGAACAAAATGAACGATTAATTGAAATGTTATTTCCTAAATTAGTGGTGCTGGATTATCAAGAAAAAATGTATGATATTTTACGTGCAACGGAATTGGTACACAAAACTTCACCCGTCTTGATTGATCAACAAGATCAAATCATGGAACAGTGGTATAAAAATGGAGGCACTTATTCACGCTTAGCCGATATCCACGCCCCTTGTTTAGTGATTGTCGGCGGATTAGATACCATCATTCATCGCCAAAATTCATTGCTATTAAAAAATGGTATTCAACAAGCTAAATTATTAGAATTTGCTGACGCAGGGCACGGCGTGATTTATCAATATCCCAACCCCATCGCCGATGCGATTATCCAATTTTTCAAAACTCCCGTTTAAACTTAACGTCAATTAAACAGTATTTTGTTTGACGATCGTGGTGGTGACGGTCGTCGTTTCAGCAGTAGGTGCCGTCGCTGGGCTAGGCGTTGGTTGTTTTTTCGCTTGGCAATCAGGATCGGGGAGTAATCGTGCGCGATCACCTGCACCAATCAATAAGGTGACACATTGCTGCACTTGTAGAGGATCTTTTAATCCTTGTACTATTGATAGGGTAGTGCCATCACTTAATTTGACGATATACAACATCGCATCTTGGGTATTGATACTATCTTGAATCGCATAACCGAGTAAGCCGCCTAATACGGCGCCACCTAAACCGCCAGCTAAATTAGCACGAGTCGTGCCGCCTATCGCTGAACCGGCTATCGCGCCCATACCGGCGCCGACAATCGTCCCGACGCTACCGTCGGCTTTTACCGTAACTTTTTTAGCATCCAGAATAGTTCCATATTTGACAACTTGGGCATCCCCCACGCTATCAAGAGAATACGTGTCAGAATTAATATCTTGAGTGCAGCTAGTTAAAATAATAAAACTCGCTAAAGCCAATACAATTATAAGCGCTCTTTTCATATCTTACCTCACTTAAGTTAACGTCTATTATAGCCAATTTATTTTTATTAAAAATACTATTTACCGTAAATTACTAATTTTCGTTATAATAGGGGGCAATTATTTTTACAGGCCAACTATGAAAATCGCTCTCTATCCCGGCACGTTTGATCCGATCACCAATGGCCATATCGATGTTATTGGTCGCGCAGCTAAAATTTTTGATAAAGTCATTATTGCTATTGCTGCCAATGAAGGTAAGCGCCCTTATTTTTCTTTAGCCCGGCGTATTGAATTAGCAAAAGTTGCTTTTAACAGTTATTCGAATATTGAAGTGATGGGTTTTGCTAATTTATTAGTGGACTTTGCTAAACAACAAGGCGCCACCGTGATTGTGCGGGGCTTAAGAGCCGTTGCGGATTTTGAATATGAGTTTCAATTGGCTGGTATGAATCGTGCGCTCGATCCGCAGATCGAAACTATTTTTATGACGCCAGATGAAAAGACCTTATTTATTTCTTCTTCTTTTGTTAAAGAAATTGCTAAACTAAGTGGCGATGTCAGTGCTTTTGTTCCGCCCCATGTGGTAACTGCTTTAAAAGATAATAAAGATTAATATGGCATTATTTATTACTGAAGAATGTATTAATTGCGATGTTTGTGAACCGGAATGTCCGAATGAAGCGATTTCGCAAGGTGCAGAAATTTATCATATTAATCCCAATCGATGCACAGAATGCGTAGGTCATTTTGATGAGCCGCAATGCCAAGCTGTGTGTCCCGTTGCTTGTATCTTAATTGATCCGGCGCACCAAGAAACCCCTGCCCAATTACAGTTAAAATATGCCGCATTAATGCAAAATCGTTAAGATTGGCAGTGCGGGCAATTCGAATTCAAGGCAAATAGATGATGGTCTTGATCGCAATGAAAGCTACGATTTCTCCTAAAATGAATACGCATAAGCAAAAAGTGAGTAATCATCCTTTTTTTGGTATGCAAAAACAAGGCGATGTTGAAGAAAAAATGCATGAATTAAGGGGCGGGCGTTATCGTGCCTCTTTGATACAGATATTCTTATTTGAGGATAGAGATATTAAGTAATAAAAAACCCGCTGAAAGCGGGTTTTTTAACTATACATTTAATTACTTAATTTTTTTCTCGACAAATAATTCGTGTTTACCGGTTTTTTTATCGAATTTTTTTAATTCTAATTTACCTTTATTTTCCGTGATACGTTTACGTTTATTCAATGTGGTTGTATAAAACGTGCCAGTACCCGCTGTAGACTCTAATTTAACTTTTTCGCGTGCCGCTGCCATGATTAAGCCCCTTGTTTCTTAAGCGCTTTTTGTTTGCGCGCTTCAATTTTTTCTAATACTTTTTCAATGCCTAATTTGTCAATAATACGCATGCCTTTAGTGCTGACGCGTAATTTAATGAAAGCTTTACGACTTTCCACCCAGAATCTATGGTTATGTAGATTAGGTAAAAAGCGACGTTTAGTTCTATTGTTGGCGTGGGAAACGTTATTGCCACTCATGGGGCGTTTGCCGGTTACTTCGCATACTCGAGACATTTTATTAACCTCTTTTCATTATCTGTCCTGCTTTATTTAAGCAAGACGGCTGGGAATCCTTATTAGGTCGAACTTTATACCAAAAATAGGGTATTTTAGCAAGCTGGACTTTTAAGAAAAGGTATTGTTGCGCGTCAGCAAGGGGATTTAAAACAATCCGCGTTGTAACAAAGACACGACTTCGCCATCCCCGACAATAATATGGTCTAAGGCGCGCACTTCGATGTTGGCTAATACTTTCTTTAAATAAATGGTTAATTCGATATCGGCTGTGCTAGGTTCCGCGCAACCCGAGGGATGATTATGGCAAAAAATAATACCGCTCGCATTATGATCCAAGCAACGTCGCACAATTTCTCGAGCATGGACTTCACTGCGATTAATTGTGCCCCAAAATAATTCTTCATAAGCGATAATGGCATTTTTAGTATCGAGGAATAAACAAGCGAATACTTCGCGGGGTTGATCCCGCAATTGTTGGCGTAAATAATGATAAGTATCGCCGGGGTCGCGGATAATATCTTGGCTTTGCATGGTTTGTAATAAATTACGCTTACCTAATTCCAAGGCTGCTTGAATTTGTACATATTTACTGGGGCCGATGCCGGGTTGCTGACATAGTTCTTCACTACTGGCGGCTAAAATACGACGTAAATCTCCATAATGATGTAATAAATCATGAGCGATGGTAATGGCAGATTTACCTTTGATACCGGTACGCAAGAAAATCGCCAGGAGTTCAGCATCCGATAGTTGATGGGCGCCACTGAGCAATAATTTTTCCCGCGGTCTTTCCTTGGCTGGCCAGGTTTTGATACTCATGTTAAGATTCCTTGCTGAATTGAGGTTAGGCATCACAGGCTTTCGCTATTATAATTTAATTTAAATAAATATAAAATGTAAATATGAATATATTATTAGGTATCACTGGCGGTATCGCTGCATATAAAACTCCCGACATTGTCCGACGCTTACGTGATGTCGATGCGAATGTGCGGGTAGTGATGACGCAAGCGGCGCAAGCATTTATTACCCCTTTGACGTTGCAAGCCGTTTCTGGCCACGAAGTGCGTACGGAATTATATGATGAGCAAGCCGAATTAGGCATGAGTCATATTGAATTAGCGCGCTGGGCCGATATGATTTTAATCGCTCCGGCTACCGCCAATTGTATCGCTAAATTAGCCCAAGGCATCGCCGATGATTTATTAACCACTGTCTGCACGGCTAGCCATGCCGATTTATGGATAGCGCCGGCGATGAATCAACAAATGTGGTTACAGGCAGCCACGCAAGCCAATATCGAATTATTAACTCAACGCGGAATAAAAATAGTAGGTCCTGCGAGCGGCAGTCAAGCTTGTGGCGAAGTAGGGCCGGGCCGAATGGTAGAACCCTTAGAAATGGTCGAGGCTCTCATTCAAGGGTGGGCAAATTTTCTGTTAGCTGGTAAGCACGTTATCATCACCGCGGGCCCCACTCGAGAAAAAATCGATCCCGTGCGTTACTTAAGCAATGCCAGTTCGGGCAAAATGGGATTTGCGTTAGCGCAAGCCGCAGCAATGGCAGGAGCCAATGTCACGTTAATTGCTGGCCCTGTTAATTTATCTACCCCTGCTAAAGTGCAGCGCATTGACGTCGAATCGGCAGCGGATATGTTAGCAGCGGTTAAAAATGCATTAACAGCATGCGATATTTTTATTGGTACGGCAGCAGTAGCCGATTATCGCGTCAACGAGATTGCTGAACAGAAAATTAAAAAAACGGCTGACAATCTTCAGTTAACATTTATCAAAAATCCCGATATTATTCATTATGTCGCCAATCAAGATCCCAAACCCTTTTGTGTAGGATTTGCTTTAGAAACCGAAAATTTGTTGGCATATGCTAAGCAAAAAATGCAAGATAAAAAATTAGATATGATCGTCGCCAACGGTTTGGCATTCGATGCGGATGAAAATCAAGTAACGATCTTATGGGACGATCAACAACAAGCATTACCCGTTATGTCTAAATATAGCGTAGCGAATACATTAATTAAACTTATCGCAGCAAGGATCCCTCATGCAACCAGTTGAAGTAAAAATTTTAGATGAACGTATTGGCGATCAATTTCCCTTGCCAACTTACGCGACGGAAGGCTCGGCGGGTATGGATTTACGTGCGTGTATCGATCAAGCAGTAGAATTAGCTCCTGGTCAAACTTTATTAATTCCTACCGGTATCGCGATGCATATTAATGATAAAAAGTTAGCGGCTACTATTTTACCGCGTTCAGGCTTGGGTCATAAACATGGTATCGTATTAGGGAATTTAATTGGCTTGATTGACTCGGATTATCAAGGACCTTTGATGGTGTCATTGTGGAATCGTGGCGATACGACGTTTACGATTGAACCCGGTGATCGCATCGCCCAGTTAGTTCTTCTGCCGGTGGTACAAGCCGAACTCGCTATCGTTGCTGAATTTACTAGCAGTGAACGGGGCGAGGGTGGGTTTGGTTCTTCGGGTATCAAGTAGAGTGGATTAGCGTAGCGTAATCCACCGATCAAGCTAGCAAACACCATATTGCTGGCGATAAGCGCGGATCTTCTCTAACTCGGCTTTTTTATCGGTAGTGGTTTCAATAAATTGAATTAAATCATCAAGAGTAATGATGGCGATCACCGGAATTTGATAACGTTGCGTAATTTCTTCAATAGCCGATAATTCAGTGTTACCTTTTTCTTGCCTATCCATAGCAATAACAATACCTGCGACGGTCGCATTATGAGATGAAATGATCTCGATACTTTCTCGAATTGCCGTGCCAGCGGAAATGACATCATCAATGATGAGTACAGGTTTATGAGTAATCTCGGCACCGACTAATACACCACCTTCACCATGATCCTTAGCTTCTTTGCGGTTAAAAACATAAGGATAGTTTTTTTCATACATGCTGGCTAAAGCAATAGCCGTACTGCAGACTAAGGGTATGCCTTTGTAAGCAGGACCAAATAAAACCTCAAATTCAATACCATTATCCGCGATAGCCGCCGCATAAAAATCCCCTAGTAAAGCTAGTGTTTCACCGTTATTGAATAATCCGGAATTGAAAAAATAAGGGCTTTGACGGCCCGATTTTAAAGTGAAATCACCAAATCGTAATACATTATGGCGCAGGCAAAATTGAATAAAGTCTTGTTTATAATTTTTCATGATGAAATCATACTGAAGAATAGTCGACAGGTCAAATGCTTGCTGGAAGATTGACTGTTACAATATAGATTTTATTAAATATTTACTAGCAAATTTATTAGATCGAAGTATACAATAGCAGTATGAATGAACAACGTGATATTGATTTACTTAATGAGTTATTAGAAAACAACTCTGAGTCAGAATGGCTCGAGTTTAAAAAAGATAATACAGAAAAAAATACTATAGGAAAAATTTGTTCAGCTATTTCTAATAGCGCAAGAATATTTAATCGGGATTTTGGGTATTTGTTATGGGGAATTGATGACACGACAGGTGAGATTATTGGCACAAGATTTGATCCTGATGAAGAAGAGTCAGACAATCAACCTTTTAAATTTTGGTTAGCTAATCATTTGAAACCTAGTCCTGCTTTTACTTTTAAAATAATTCATCACCCCAAGGGGCGAGTTATTATGTTGGAAATTCCCGCTGCAACGTCGGCTCCGGTTGCTTTTAATAATATTAGTTATATTCGAATTGGTAGTAGCACTCC
>JACCDV010119545.1_pt1 | contig 32263 bp, 41 predicted proteins | sample 7446131 | NCBI WGS metagenome assembly JACCDV01 (sample SAMN15323448, study PRJNA562643) | freshwater metagenome | isolation source: river surface water | place: USA:Blue River Watershed | collected 2017-08-17 | reverse complement strand
TGTCTTGGCCGGCCTTGAACCGCTCTGGCTTACCCCAGAGATTGATCAGAAGACCGGAGTTCCGATTGGAATACCGCTACATGAATTTGAACGTGTGCTTTCTGAAAAACCAATCGCACTTTTATTAACCGAACCTGGGTACCTTGGAACACTCTCAGATATCTCACCACTTGTTAAGCGGGCACATGAAGTTTCAATCCCTGTAATTGTCGATGCTGCGTGGGGTGGACACTTTGGTTTTCATCCAGATCTTCCGCAACATGTTCTTGCCATGGACGCAGATGCTTTGATTACAAGTGTTCACAAGGCACTTCCTGGATATAGCGCATCGGCTTTACTGCTCGCTAAGACTAAGTTCTTAAGTGCCGAGCGACTTGAACAGAGTTTTGAGACAACGCATACAACTTCTCCTGCTGGTGCTCCCCTTGCATCAATCGATGCAACGCGCGCGCTATTGCAGAGTAGAGGCGAAGAACTTCTGGGCGAGCTTTTAGAAAATATCGCCATCTTTATTGGCACGGTAGAGAGTAAATTCACGCAGCCGCTCTTCCTTAAGCCATCTGATTTCCCACACGGTCGCTTTGATCCAGCCAAGATTGTCTTGCGCGCAAATCAATTAGGCGCATCAGGTCTGGCCGTTGAGAAAGCACTCAGCACCAAGGGAATTCGCGTTGAGATGGCAGATCAGGACACTGTGGTCTTTCTGGCAACGTTGACAGATTCGCGAGCAGATTTTGAGTTTCTTGCAGATGGAGTTATCGAAATTGCGCAAAGCCTCCAGGGAGAGTTGCGGCCAAGTGCTACCGCCTTGAGCTGGTCTGTTGTTCCAACTGTTGGAATCTCTATGCGCGATGCTTACTTTGCTGTTACTGAATTGGTCTCAAGTACCGATGCGGTAGGGCGAATCAGCGCGGATCTAATCGCACCGTATCCACCAGGAGTTGCAGTCATTGCACCGGGTGAGATTTTGACGCAAGAAATCGTTTCAGGACTTGCATCTTCGCATAAGGCCGGGGTTCGTATTGCCTATGCAACAGATCCAACGCTGCAGAGTTATCGAGTCGTTAAAAAGTAATTACAGGGTGCGGTGAACTTTGTGATTTGCTGCTTGTGCCACGGGGCGAATCACCATTGAATCAATATTAAAGTGCGCCGGTAGACAGACGCTCCATCTAATCGCCTCTGCGACATCTTCTGCAGTCAAAGGCGACGCAACGCCTTCGTAAACTTTGGCGGCTTTATCTGAATCACCGAATCTAATCTTTGCAAACTCCTCGGTCTTAACCATCCCTGGTGCTATCTCTGTGATGCGAATAGGTAGACCGTTGAGCTCTAGGCGAAGTGTTCGGGCAAGTGAAGTCTCTGCATGTTTTGCCGCAACGTAACTTCCGCCATTTTCATATGCCACATGTCCAGCAGTTGAAGAGATGATTACGATATGGCCATTGCCATGTGCCTGCATCAGTGGTGCAAAGGCTTTGACCATGCGCACTGTGCCTACAACATTGAGATCGTAGGTCTTGCTCCAGATTGCAGGATCAGAATCGATGACAGAGGCGGCATCAAAGGCTCCCCCTGCACAGTTGATCAATACTGAAATTGAGCGTCCTTTGAGATCGGTTACTAGTTGATCAACGCTTGTCTGGTCTGTGATATCCAAAGCGTGTGCGGTAATTGCAGAATCTTCTGCAGCTAAGGCATTGAGGCGATCCATACGGCGGGCGCAGGCAATGACGTCATATCCGTTTGCAGCTAACGCCCGAGCAGTTGCCGCACCGATTCCACTGCTGGCTCCGGTGACGATTGCTACCTCTTTAGCGCTCATCTCTTAGACCTTAAACCAGACAGTTGTTCCAGCCTTAAGAGTGAGATCTGTAACTGGCGCAGATGAGTGAAGAATCTCTTTCGCTTCAAACTTATGGCCATGTCCTCTGAAGTTGATCATGCAATTCCATCCACCTGGGCGGGAGAAGTGGAGAACCTCGCGGTTCTTGGTCTCATGCCACATCAAGATCTCTTCACCCTGCAACTCTTTACGAAGGGCTAGCGCTTTGCGATAAATCTCAAGTGGAGATCCTGCAACGCCATCTTGGGCAGCTACATTTACATCTGCAAACCAGTTCGGTTGTGGAAGATGGGAACCACCGGTACCAAAACCATATGAAGTACCGGAAGAGTTCCATGGCAATGGAACGCGGCAACCATCGCGACCTTTTTCGGTATAGAGATTTCCAACGTAGGCAGGATCTTGTATCTGATCATGTGGAATATCAATTACTTCATGAAGGCCGAGCTCTTCACCTTGGTACATATATGTGCAACCAGGTAAGGCCAAGATAAACATCGTTGCGGCAAGTGCTGCACGTGTTCCAGATTCACGATCAAGTGGGTGTGATGTGCCATCAGTGAGGAGCCACTTCTTCTCATCGACGATTGGGTGCAACCCATAACGCGTTGCATGGCGAATCTTGTCGTGATTTGAAAGTACCCAGGTGGATGATGAGTGATTCTTATCGGCAATCTCAAGAGACTTCTTTACAGTCTCGCGATAGTCAGCCGGATCAAATTTGGCATCGAGGAATGCGAAGTTAAAGGCCTGCCCCAGAGTCTTATCGCTTGCATAAAGTGGCATACGTTCAATCGGTACATTTGCTTCAGCAACTGCCACGCGGGGTGGGTCATACTCATTAAATACTTTGCGCCACTCTTTATAGACTTCAAAGAGTTCGGCGCGATCGAAGAAGACACCCTTGCCATCTAGTTGAGGATTTTCATAACCCAACGTTGGTTGGCTACGTAGCGGCTCCGATAAATCCTTCTTCATAGCGTGAGCTACATCTACGCGGAAACCATCGACTCCGCGATCTGCCCAGAAACGTAAGGTCTTGATGAAATCTGCCTCGACCTCTGGGTTATCCCAGTTGAGGTCAGGTTGTTCTGGTGCAAAGAGATGGCAGTACCACTGGCCTGGCTTGCCATCTTTTTCAGTAATACGCGTCCATGCAGAGGGAGCAAAGTGAGAAGGCCAATCAGATGGTGGAAGTTCCCCATCTTTTCCTTTTCCATCACGGAAAATATATCGAGCACGCTCTGGTGATCCCGGCTCTGAATTAAGGGCATCGATAAACCATTGATGAAGATTTGATGAGTGGTTAGGAACGATATCTACAAAGACGCGGATTCCAGCGCCGTGTAGGGCTACCAACATCTCATCGAAATCTTCAAGTGTTCCAAGTTTGGGATCAACATTTCGATAATCAGCAACATCGTATCCACCATCTGCCAAGGCCGATGGATAGAACGGACTGAGCCAGACTGCATCAAGTGAGAGTGATTTCAGGTATGGAACCTGTGAAGTTATTCCTTTGAGATCTCCGATTCCATCACCATTGGAATCTTTAAAGCTGCGAGGGTAGATCTGATAAATCGCTGCCTGACGCCACCAATTCGCATCCTTGGATAAGCTCATCGAAAAATAACCCCCAGTAAATTCACCTAATAGTAGCCAATAAAGCAGAGGATGATGGTCAGGTGCTAGGCGGGCAAAGTAGACTAAGCGCATTATGAGCCAGGCCAATCAGACCACGATGTATAGCGAGATTCATGAGTTTCCTCGCATCATTACAGACGCTATCGCTCGTGTAGAAGAGATCAACCAGGTGGCATCAGTTCTGCGCCAGAAAGATTTCTCAACTGTGCAAGTTCTCGGCCGTGGCACATCAGGAAATGCATCTTTATTCCTCAAATATCTCATTGAGGTAAAGCTTGGAATCTTGGTCGCAGATGCTTCTCCTTCGACAACCTCGATCTACAAATCCCCTATTGCGATGCGCAATAACCTTTTGATCGGCATGAGTCAAAGTGGAAAATCGACAGATCTCGTTGAATTTGCGCGTACTGCAATTGCAAGCGGCGCTTACTTTGTTGCGATGACAAATGATTCTTCTAGCCCGCTTGCAGAACTTGCCCACCACCATATTGATCTTGGGGTTGGCCCTGAATTAGCAGTTGCAGCCACCAAGAGTTATTCATCAGAGCTCTTACATGCACAGTTGTTGGTTGATGCGATGCTGACACAGAGCGCACCGGTTGGATTAGCGCAAGAGGCTGAACGGATTATTGCCGATGCTGACACACGCATTGCAGCCGCAACTGATCTCCATCACGCCACCGACATCGTCGTTTTAGGTCGTGGATATTCACTTGCCAACGCTCTGGAACTTTCACTCAAGATTAAAGAGACATCCTTGATCAATGTCCCTGCCAATTCAACGGCCGAATATCTCCATGGGCCAATTGCAGCTCTCAAAGAGGGTTCATCGGTGATCTTCCTTGCTCCAACGGGGCAAGATTATGAAGTGATCGCTCCTACAGTTGATCGCGTTCGCCAAATAACAAAGAAGATCTACTGGATTGGCTCATCCGAGTATTGCGCAGATGGTGAGACCTTCCTCGGTGGATCATCTATCGATCATGAGAGTCACTCATGTTTGCTGGATTCATCAGTCCTGCAATTACTTGCTAATCAATTGGCGGTTGCTAAAGGTCTCAACCCAGATGCACCCAAGGGTCTCAATAAAGTTACCTTGACGAGATAATTACTTTTTAAGTTCCAAAAGTTTGATCGCAGCAACTGCGCTGTCATAACCCTTATCTTCAACACTTTCTGGGCGACCGCTGCGAGCGATAGCTTGTTCAAGGTTGCCGCACATCAGCACGCCAAAGCCAATGGGAGCGCTAAATCTTATGCTCACATCCATCACTCCTTGCGTAACACCTTGGCAGACATAATCAAAGTGAGGGGTCTCTCCCTTTAATACAAGGCCGACTGCCACCACTGCATCAAAGCCCTTCTCGAAGGCAATCTGTGCTGCAAGTGGAATCTCAAAAGATCCTGGAACGTATGTGACTGTGACATCGGTAATCGAGGCAGCGCTCAGCGCTTTCTTTGCACCTGCGATGAGGTCATTGCAGATATCAAGGTGCCAACTGGAAGAGATAATCGCAACTCGTGCCTCTGGTAGCTGAGGAAGAGTTATCTCTGGAGCATTTCCTGACATCTTATTCTCCTGACCTTCTATGTCCGAGTTTGCTTGCCTTGGTATCTAAATAGCTTTGATTAAATGCATTGGCCTTCACCGGAAGAGATAACACCTCAACTTTGATTCCTGCATCTGTGAGGGCTGAGATCTTCTCTGGGTTATTGGACATCAATACAACGCTTCTTAGTTCAAGATCGGCCATCATCTCTAAAGCATCGTGCCATTCACGGGCATCGATTTGGTGACCAAGTGCAATATTTGCTTCAACTGTATCCATCCCTTGATCTTGCAGTTGGTAAGCCTTGAGCTTCTCTGCCAGACCAATTCCGCGACCTTCATGGTTGCGCAAGTAGATGATGTAGCCAGAGCCCTCTGCAACGATGGTCTGCATCGCAAGGTGTAGCTGATCGCCACAATCACAACGTTGCGAACCTAAAACATCACCGGTGAAACATTCCGAGTGAATGCGCAGATAGGTTGGGGAGGGAGTGCTCTCTCGATTAAAGGCCAAGATGACGTGATCGCGTTGGCGAAGTGCTGGATAAGTTGCAATCTCCCACATCTGGCCATCGATAGGAAGGTTCGCCCATTCAAGTGTTGGACTCTGTGAAGAGCTCTGCGAGAAATTCTCAGCGTAGTACTGTGCTAAATCTGCGATTGCGATGATCGGAATCTGATGTTCTGCAGCAAATGCCAGCAGGCTCTCACCGCGAGCCATAGAACCATCAGGTGCGACGATCTCTGAGAGCAGTGCGTGCTCGGATGTATTACTCAATTGCGAAAGGGCAATTCCAGCCTCGGTATGCCCCTGGCGACCATTGAGAACATTTTCGTGCGCGACTAATGGATAGACATGGCCTGGACGGATGAAGTCACCTGCCTTCGCATCACCATTTGCCAACGCATTTACCGTACGCGCGCGCTCTGTAGCACTAACGCCAGTTGTAATACCTGGGGCGTAATCGACTGCAACAGTAAAAGCAGTACGACGTTGATCTTCATTGTTCTCAACCATCAGTGGCAGGTTGAGCTGACGTGCCCGTGTTTTTGTCAGTGCGACACAGAGAATTCCGGTTGTATGAGTAACCATGAAGGCAACTTTTTCTGGTGTCGCCTTCGTAGCAAGCAACATCAGATCGCCTTCGTTCTCGCGATCTAGGTCATCAACAACGATGAGAAACTCACCGCTCTTGTAGCGTTCGAGCGCTTCAGGGATAGAGGTCTGTGCCATGGTCATCTCTTTTCCAACAATCTCTGGACGTACTTAGCCAGGACATCAACTTCAATATTGAGTGAGTCCCCTACCTTCTTGACTGAAAGATTTGTCTTCTCAAGTGTTGCTGGGATGAGCCAGACGGTGACTTCGCTCTTCTGATCGTTGAGTACGCCAACTGTGAGTGAGACACCCTCAATGCAGATGGACCCTTGAGCGACTACATATTTCATGAGGTGCTCAGGTAATGAGACTGTGAACTCTTGCCACTTTGGGCCATCTGTAATGGATACAACTGTTGCAACGCCATCGACATGCCCTTGAACCATATGTCCACCCATGCGATGTTCCAACGTTGCCGCAAGTTCGAGGTTGACGCGATCTCCGATTGCATAAGAACCAAGAGATGTGAGCGAAAGTGTCTGCACCATAACGTCTGCAGTAAATGTTGAATCCGTAATTGCAGTTGCCGTCAGACAAACTCCGTTAACGGCGATTGAGTCACCGAGAGTGACTCCGGCGACAGTGGCCGGTGCTTGAATCACGATGACCGCACTTTCATCTCCATGGGTAATCGATGCGATAGTCCCCACCTCTGTAATGAGTCCAGTAAACATATTAGGCGCTCACCTTCCTAACGAAATAGTGAGACTTAGTATCAACGCCGATCTGATCCTGCCTGATCAATTCAAAGTCGAGATCAAGAAAAGCATCAATTCCATCTTCTCCAAGTATTTCCGGAGATTGATAGATCACGAGTTCATCGATATATCCGGCCTTCAAGAGAGCATTTCCAAGAGTTGGACCACATTCAAGGAGAACCTGGTTATAACCGTGTGATGAAATTTCAGAGGTGATCTCTTCGAGGTTATTACTCTTTATAAAGGTGGTCTGCGCGCTCTTATCGAAGAGGTTATGGTTTTCTGGAAGTTCGCGAGTGCCCACAACAATCCGATCTGGATTACGTAGCAGACCTTCGACACGTGGAATCAGATGTGGGTTATCAGCTAGGGCAGTACCTGTACCAATCACGATCGCATCAGACTGTGATCGCAGCACCTGAACATCTGCGCGTGATTGCTCGCATGAAATCCAACGTGGCGATCCATCACCTTGTGCAATTTTGTTATCGTGCGAAATCGCAAGCTTCCAGATCATTCTCGGGCGACCTGTAGCAATTTTGTGGAGCCAGCTCCGATTTGAAAACTTGACGTCAGGTGCGAGAAGACCTACTTCAACATCGATCCCCGCATCGCGCAGAGTTTGAATTCCCCCACTTGCAATTGCATGGGGATCTTCTGTCGCAATAACAACGCGAGCAAATTCTGACTTGATAATCGCTGATGTACAGGCAGGTGTAGCTCCCACATGGTTACACGGTTCAAGGGTTACGTAGATAGTGCTGCCCTTAAGCGGCTGAGTGCTGCTCTTGATGGCAACGACTTCGGCATGATCGACTGAGGTAAATCTCTGGTGAAAGCCTTCACCGATAACTTCACCTGCAGGATTTGTAATGACAGCACCAACGATCGGATTCGGATATGTAAGGCCATAGCCTTTTTCGGACAGGGTTAAAGCGCGCTGCATTGCTTGTGTTGATTGCATTGATCGCACCTCCCGTCTCGACTCTTGTTGTAGCAAGTCATCGGGGTATGCAACAGGGAGCAGACGTTCGTGCCAGCGCCAGAAATTTAAAACCAAAATCAGGCAAGGCAGAACGACTGCACATAAGTTATCTCTCATCCGGACTTTAACCGTCGGTCTCAGAATTACACTGAGTCCACCGTTAGCTGGCTGCCAACGGGTCGCGGACTTTAACCGCCGGTTCGGAATTACACCGACCCCGATAACTTAAGGCTTATCTTAATAGAGATTGAGCGATCTGGCGAACGAGGCTATTTCTGAGTGACTTTATAGACCTTGCCACTGGAATCGTAGGTAATCCATTCACCCACATTCTGACCACTCTTGAAATTTCCAGAGCGCATGATCGTGCCATCTTTTCTGAACCACTCCCAGTAACCGTGGAGTTCACCGCTTTTCATCGATCCGCGCGCCTTGAGAAATCCATTACCGTAAAACTCAAGCACTTTACCTTTTGAATTTGGGAAAGATCCATTAATAATTTCGATCTTCTTTGCAATTATCTTGCGCAGAAGAGCTTTTGGAAACTCTTTCTCAAGATCAAAGTGGATGGAACCCTTTGTCGTCTCGTATTTAGCTAACTCCGCTTTAAGTTCTGCACCAAGGTTTCCGCCATAAGGAAAGACACTGTTATGGTTTTTAAAACCATCAATGCCGATGACGCCAATTCCTTCGATAGTCCATGTAGGGATTCCGTACTTAATGACTTCGGTGGCTCCAGGAAGCAAGGTTGAAATCTCAGTACGAACTTTGAGCAGAACCTTTGATTGAGTAGAGGGAAAACTCTTTAGCCGCGCAGTGATTTCCTTCGAACTCATGGGATACCTACTCCAACAACGCTTTCATCGCCTCAATCTCAGCGCTCTGACTTGTAAGGATATTGTCGTAGAGTCGCTTCACCTCTGGCTTTGTGGAGTCCTTAATCATGGAGAGCATGTCGAGAGCACCTTCGTGGTGGGCGATCATTGCTGTAAGGAACATCTGATCAAAGGCAGCGTCTTTGAGTGAAGCGAGTTCTTTGAGCTCTGCATCGGTCAGCATTCCGCCCATCTCCATGTTGTGCGAGTGCATATCCATCTCACTCTTACCATCGAGCCAACCCTGCATCTGTTCGATTTCAGGTGCTTGTGCATCCCGGATTGCTGTAGCCAGAGCAAGTACTTCTGGGTTTGTCGTGTTTGCGAGTGCAAGCTCTGACATCGTTACAGCCTGTTCGTGATGAGGAATCATCATCTGGGCAAACATGGTTTCATCGCTACTCATGGCAGATCCGTGGTTTGAATGATCCATCGGTGTACTCGAGTTGCCAGCTAATAGGAAAACGATTGCGAGGACTAGCGCGGCAACGATACCCAAGAGGGTGCCGGTCTTCTTATCGATGGTGATCTGCATACCTTTGACTCTACTTTATGAAAGAGGCAATGTCTCGGCGAGAGTCTTCACAACGACAGTTTTCCCGCCTGTTTCGAGTGCGGCGAACTTTTGGTTTATATCCCCCACAACACTAGCTTCATCGGTTGTGTGAGCATCAGAGATCAAGGTGACTTCAAAACCACGCCCAAGGGCATCGACTGTTGTTGCGTTGACGCAATTTTCTGACTGTGCGCCTGTGACATAGAGATGCTTGGTGCCGTAGCCACTTAAAACTTCCGCCAAGTTAGTCTCTTGGAAAGAGCTTCCATGGATCTTATCGATTCGCGCATCATTACCTTGTGGAACCAATTCAGGGATGATCTGCCAAAAATCAGATCCGATCGGCATCTCTTCCTCTGAATGTTGCACCCAAACGACAGGCAAACCAGCGCTACGAGCAGAATCGATGGCAGAGTTTATGCGCGCAACGATTGGTTCTTTCTGCCACGCGTTCATTACAACGCCATTTTGAACATCAATGACAAGAAGTGCGCTTTTGCCCTGTGCGGTAGTCATGGCAGAACTTTACTCTGCAATCTCTTTTCTGACCTGATCCATATCGAGAGCGCTCACCTGCGAGATAAGGTCATCAAGGGCTGGACCAGGCAGAGCCCCAGGTTGGCTAAAGAGCAAGATTCCATCGCGGAATATCATCAAAGTTGGAATAGATGAGATTCCAGCAGCGGCAGAGATTTCTTGTTCGGCATCGGTATCAACCTTTGCAAAGGTCATCTCCGGATACTTCTCAGAGGCTGCATCGTAGATCGGTGCAAATGAGCGACAAGGTCCACACCAGGCAGCCCAGAAATCAACAAGGACGATTCCGCCTTTTTCAATTACTCCAGCAAACTCTTCGCTCTTTACATCAATTGTTGCCATTGTTACCTCTCCCTAGCTTCTTTACTTGATTGAATTAATCCAGAGCTGCACATTAACTCGCCATTTAAGCGTTTGCGAAGGGCGTACATCAAGAGCGCTACCCCAAGTGCTGCCATATATGGTTGCAAAGGTGCGAAGTACTGCAGCGCACCGGAATACCCAAGTGCGATGAGCGCAATTTTATTGCAGACAGGACATCCCACTGCTAAGAAAGATAGAAATGCACCAACTCCACCAATTTTTATTGACTTCTCTTCATCTACGCTCGCATCGTTTTTTACGTAAGTTGCAAGGATGAGTCCTGAGATAATCGAAGTAATCAATACAACGGGTACCGACCACGGTGTTACTTCGACATCTCTACCAAAGATTGGGTTATCAATGACCGCAGTTGGCAGAGAGATTATGAGCGCAGTTGCGATTGCTGTACCAATTGCAACCATCCAGCGCTTGGCAGGCCAAAGAAGCAGAGCTGTAAAACAATTAGGCACTTTTTGACCAGACCAATCCAGGAACGCGTTGTTGATATTCGGCAGCATTTGGGTGCGCCAAACGCAGAAGTGAATCTTCCATCGCTGCTTTGACTGTAAGAACTGCAAATAATGCCACCCACAAGGCTAGCGATAGGAGATCGAAGTTTTGTGTGGCCATCGCTGCTCCCACCAATAAAACACCGAGATACATGGGGTGGCGAAAGTACTTATAAATTCCAACGGTGATCAATGGCGCACCAGGAAGTGGAATTGGTGAGACCCTCAATGAAGGCCTGAGATTGATAAAGGCGACGAGCAAAATTGCCAATCCAAGGGCCATAGATGTCATTGAGAAAACTTTGAAATCTAATTCAGCAATCAGTAGGGCCCCATCTGGCTTTACAGCCAAAAGAGTTAGTAGGCCGAATTGAAGCCCTACTAATGTGCGAGCTTTTTTAATTATTTCTTGCCACCGAAAATTCGGCTAAGCAAACCAGGCTCTTTTGGATCATTTGCATGTCCTTGGCAACGATCCTTCTTTGCAACACCCTTAAGTGCGATCTCGACGTGATTTCCACATCCTGACCAGGTTGGCTTGTTGCACTTACGACAGGTAGTTCTACTGCACATCTTCTCTCCTCTTTCCCTAAATTTTCTACATACTTTTCATGATACGTAACGTATCTTCGTTCTTATGCAGGGCTTGCTCCGGCATTGACGAGATCAACGAATCCAACTTGTGCGTTGAGAATCTTTGTAAATCCTGCCTCTGCCATGATGTCAGCTGCGGCACCTGAGCGATTTCCGCTACGGCAATAGAGTGCATACGTTGCATTCTTATCGAGTCCTGCAATCTCGCTCTGGAAAGAACCTGATTGAACATCGATATTTAGGGCATCAACGATGTGTCCTTCGCTGAATTCACCTGGCGTGCGTACATCGATGAGAACGACACCTCGAGCCTGCGCTTCGGTGATAAATTCTGATGCACCGAGGTTTGTTACCGATGCACTGGATGAACCAGTTGAGCATCCAGTCAGAAATAGTGAAGATACAAATAACGCTGCGATTAACTTTTTCATCTTTCCCCTTATGCCAAGCTCAAGAAGAGCTTCTGTAATTTTTCGGTTGTTTCAGCCTGATTGCGACCATCTTCAATGAGGCACTCTTTTAGACTCGCTGAAATTAGGGTGAAGGCAGCTGTATTTACAGCTTTGCCGACTGCAGCCATCTGATGCACTACTTCTTCGCAATTGCGACCCTCTTCGAGCATGCGAACGACTGCCGCAATTTGACCTTGGGCACGCTTCATTCGCTTGATGATTGCCTCTAACTGTTCCTGATCTTCAAGAACGTGAGAATTCTTCTTTGTAGGCATAGTTATCTCTCCGATTTCGTTAGCAGGTGCAACGGTCTTGCTCGGCAACGCCAGCTAAGGCTTCATCAATATGTTGGCCACAGCCTGACCAGGTAGCCTTTTTGCAACGATCACATGTAACGCGTGAACACATCGTCTTCTCTCTCATTCTGAGCCTTTAGCGCTCATCTTCCAATGTTAGTGATACCCCTAGGGGTATGTCGAAAATATACCAGATCGATTTCGTATCGCAAGTTAGGTGGGCTAGTTCGTGTGTTTAATGCTCATCTTCGCCTTAGACTGGACGATGTGAGCCAAAGCCCTGAAGGAGTCGATCGCCACCAAGCGCGCGTAGTTAAGACACTTATTACAACTCAAGTTCTTAACGGGGTTGGTGTCGCCGGAACCGTTGCAGCAGGTTCATTACTCGTTGCCTCGATTACAGATTCAGAGACTCTAGCTGGACTGGCTCAAACTTTCTCTGTTCTTGGCGCAGCTGCGATGGCACTCCCCCTTGCACGTCTCACAAATCGTGGTGGTCGCAGGCTTGCACTCTCTGCTGGATTGATCACAGGACTCATCGGATCTCTCTTTGCAATCTTCGGTGGTTCAACTGAAAACATCTACTTCATGTTGCTCGGTTCTTTCCTGGTTGGTGCGGCATCGGCCTCTGGTTATCAAGCTCGCTTTGCAGCCATTGATTTAGCAGCACCTGATAAGCGAGCAAAGCAACTTTCACTCGTTGTCTGGGGATCAACAATCGGTGCGGTCACAGGACCTAACTTGATGGAGCCATCAGGAAGAATCGCAGAGAACTTAGGCTTGCCACCTCTAGTTGGTCCATACATCGTAAGCGCTGTAACGCTAGGCCTTGCAGTTATTGTCATCTTCTTGTTTCTACGTCCAGATCCTTACCTAACCGCGCATAAAGAAGCTCATGCAGCAGGCACTGTTATCAAGAAGTCATTTAAAGAAACTTTTACACACATTAAGAGCCAACCTGCTGCTCTCTTTGCCATTTCTTCGATTGCAATTGGCCACCTTGTCATGGTGGCAGTAATGGTGATGACGCCAGTACATATGAGACATGTTGATGTCACTCTGCAGATTATTGGTCTAGTGATCAGTATCCACGTGCTTGGTATGTACGCCTTCTCTCCTGTTGTTGGATCTCTTACCGACAAACTCGGTGCAATCCGAGTTATCCAGCTTGGAGTAATTCTCCTTCTGGTTTCAACTGTCGTATCAGGAACGGCAGCTGCAGATAATGCGATTCAGTTAGGTATTGGGCTCTTCTTCCTGGGCCTTGGTTGGTCATTTACTCTCATTGCCGGATCTACGCTCCTATCTGAATCTGTCGCTGATGAGATGCGCCCGTCATCTCAAGGAACCAGCGATCTGATCATGAATCTCATGGGAGCAGCAGGCGGTGCGCTGGCAGGTGTAATCATCGGATTCTTAAATTACGGATGGCTCTGCTACTTCGCCTCTCTTCCTGTCATCGTCCTTGGCATCTGGTCCTACAGAATCAAGAGACCAGTAGCTTAAGAAGATGTCAGAGTTTATTTTCAGTGGAGCAGTCTTTGAATGGCGTGGGCCATCGCCGTACTACTTCATCGAGATTCCTGCAGCGCAAAGTGCCAAGATTAAAGAGCGTGCTAGCCAATTAACTTACGGATGGGGAGTAATTCCAGTCATCGGAGTAATCGGTGAAACTGAATTTACAACCTCGTTGATACCCAAAGAGGGGCTCTATCTACTGCCAATAAAGAACGTCGTTCGCTTCGCAGAGAACCTAAACGTCGGTCAGGTAGTTCAGGCTAAACTCAGTCTTGGAAAGGCTTGATAATGCGCAGGAATGTAAGACTCTCGGCAACGTTGTTGCTTGCTCTTTCAATGGCTTTTACATCTGCGCCTGCCTTTGCCCACTCTGCTCTTATCTCATCTAATCCTGAACAAGGATCAGTGATCGAGGTAATCCCTGCTGATTTCTCCCTGACATTTAATGAGGAACTGATTTCGATTGAAGGCCAGAGCGTAAATACACTCTCGCTTTCCGGCGCTAGCGGTGAAAGCTACTCCTTATCTGAAACTGAGATCGCTGGTGAATTTCTCTCAGCATCTGCTTCGGCTGGCCAATATCCCGCAGGTGATTATCTGCTGACATATCGAGCAGTATCGGCAGATGGCCATCCGATTACTGGAGAGATTACCTTCACTGTTCAATCGTCAACAACGATTGATTCTCCAATGGAGGAACCTGTCACTACATCGACCACCACCGAACCCGAACCAGCAGGAGCGCTAACGTATTTATTGATCGGACTGATTCTCTTGTTGGGAATAGCATCGCGTGTGTGGTCGAATAGAAAGGCACGTCGTGGCCAAGGTAATTGAGGTAGATGGCGAGTTAGTTCTGCAGCTTTCGTTACGCGAAAGGATCTTCGCGCTGCACTCGCACCCTCGTGCCAAGGCATCAGATTTAATCTCTACAACTGAGATGGAAAATCCTTGGCGCAAAGAAGTCTTACGCGGAATGCGTGCTCCCGGGACAGCAATTCCATACATTGTTCTCCTTGGAACGATGCGATTTAAAGGTGGAAAAGATTTCACCGCAATGTACAAACGTGGAGCTGTTCGTATCTATGAATTTCAAGCAGGTGAATTTAAGCGCTGGATAGTCTCACTATGAGCCTAGTTAAAGATCTTCATGCTCTGGCGCGAAAGGGAAGGTCGGCAGATCTTGCACGTTTCTACAAAACAGCCCCTGGTGAATATGGTGAAGGTGATCTTTTTATCGGCGTGATCGTGCCTGATACTCGCCTGGTTGCTAAGAAATATATAGACCTGCCATTTGCCGAGCTCGCGAAGGTAATTGCTTCACCTATTCATGAAGAGCGGCTCTGTGGGTTGATCATCCTGACCTTGAGATACAAGCGCGATAAAGATGAGCAAACACGGAAGAAGATCTTCACCTTCTATATGAAGATGCTCCGAGCTGGACACGTAAACAACTGGGATCTTGTTGATGTGAGTGCACCAATTATTGGTGACTACTTGATCTCTGACCCAGGCCACATAGAACTTCTTGAGAAGTTATCTAGGAGCAAGAACCTCTGGCAGCGTCGTACTGCGATGATCTTTACCTTTGCATTCCTGCGCAAAGGCATTACCGGTCCAACAGTTGTAATCGCAGAAAACCTTTTAGAGGATTCTCATGATTTGATTCATAAGGCTGTGGGTTGGATGTTGCGCGAGATGGGAAAGCGCGATCCGTACTTACTTAAATCATTCTTGAAAGAAAATGCTCCGTATATGCCCCGGACAGCCCTTCGATATTCCATCGAAAGACTGCCCGAGAGCGAACGAAAGAGATGGCTAGCTATTAAGCCGATAGATCGAAACGATCGGCGTTCATAACCTTTGTCCATGCAGCGATAAAGTCTGCAACAAACTTCTCGCGTGAATCATCTTGTGCATAAACCTCTGCATACGAGCGCAAGATTGAGTTCGAACCAAAGACGAGATCTACGCGAGTTGCAGTAAATGCAACCTGTCCTGTGGTGCGATTACGAAGGTTGTAGAGGTTCTCACCTGCTGGCTCCCAGACAAATGTCATATCTGTGAGATTGACGAAGAAGTCATTGGTGAGTACGCCAACCTTGTCGGTGAAGACGCCATTCTTTGATCCACCATGGTTTGCGCCGATGACACGAAGGCCGCCAACGAGAGCAGTCATTTCATGTGCTGAAAGACCCATCAACTGTGCGCGATCGAGCATGAGCTCTTCTGCGGTGACTGCATAATCTTTCTTCAGCCAGTTGCGGAATGCATCATGTGTTGGCTCAAGAACGGCAAATGATTCGACATCTGTCTGCGCTTGTGTGGCATCGCCGCGACCTGGAGCAAATGGAACGCTTGCGTTTACACCCGCTGCCTTTGCCGCACGTTCTACGCCAACATTTCCTGCCAAGACGATCACATCTGCAAGGCTGGCACCTGTTGCGGTTGCAATTGGTTCAAGGGCTGCAAGAACACGTTGTAGACGTGCTGGCTCGTTTCCTTCCCAATCCTTCTGTGGTGCAAGACGAATACGTGCACCATTTGCTCCGCCGCGCATATCTGATCCGCGATAAGTGCGAGCGCTATCCCATGCTGTTGCAACCAAATCTGCAACAGGAATTTCAAGGGCTTCAATCTTTGCCTTCACATCTGCAACGTTGTAGCTCTTGTTTCCTGCAGGAATTGGATCCTGCCAGATGAGATCTTCTGCTGGAACATCTGGTCCGATGTAACGAACCTTTGGTCCCATGTCGCGGTGAGTTAACTTAAACCAAGCGCGAGCAAAGACTTCATCGAAGTATGCAGGGTTTGCATAGAACTTCTCTGAAATTTCGCGATAGATAGGATCCATCTTCATCGCCATATCGGCATCTGTCATCATTGGGTTGTAGCGGATTGATGGATCTTCTACATCGACAGGCTTATCTTCTTCGGCAATGTTGATTGGCTCCCACTGATGAGCACCGGCTGGAGATTTCTTGAGCTCCCAGTCATACTTAAAGAGAAGTTCAAAGTAGCCGTTATCCCACTTAGTCGGATTCGTGGTCCATGCTCCTTCGATACCGCTTGAAACAGTATCGCGACCGATCGAACGGGTGGTGTGGTTCATCCATCCAAGACCACCTTCGACAATGTCAGCGCCTTCTGGAGCAGGACCAAGGTTTGATGCCTTTCCATTTCCATGTGCCTTACCCACTGTGTGTCCGCCGGCAGTAAGAGCGACAGTCTCTTCATCATTCATCGCCATACGCGCAAATGTTTCACGAACATGCTGTGCTGTACGTAGTGGATCTGGATTTCCGTTAACGCCTTCTGGGTTTACATAGATCAAACCCATATGTACTGCAGCTAATGGATTTTCTAGAGTTGTTGCATCGTTGAGATCTGAGTAACGGTTCTCACTTGGTGCAAGGAATTCATTTTCAGATCCCCAGTAGATATCGATCTCTGGATGCCAGATATCTGGTCGGCCAAAGGCAAAACCGTATGTCTTAAGACCCATTGACTCGTAAGCAATTGTTCCGGCCAAGATCATCAGATCTGCCCAGCTAATTTTATTTCCGTACTTCTTCTTGATTGGCCACAAGAGTCTGCGCGCCTTATCGAGGTTGACGTTATCTGGCCATGAGTTAAGAGGAGCAAAACGTTGGTTACCAGTTCCTGCGCCGCCGCGTCCATCTGCCGTGCGATATGAACCTGCTGAGTGCCAAGCCATACGAATCATCAATCCGCCGTAATGTCCCCAGTCGGCAGGCCACCATGACTGGCTATCTGTCATCAACGCATGAACATCTTTCTTAAGAGCTGCAATATCAAGCTTCTTCAACTCTTGTGCATAATCAAAATCTGCACCGAGAGGATTTGTCTTTGTATCGTGTTGATGCAAGATGTCGAGGTTGAGGGCATTTGGCCAGAAGTGAGTATTGGTCTGTGCAACTGTTGTCATTGCGCCATGGGCGACTGGACATTTACCTGAATCTTGCATGTGATTTCCTCCAGATTGAGCGGCCTGTATATCTTTTTAGTCTAACTAGCCCCGCGTGGATCCGCTATTCGGGGATGGCCTGCCCGGGTCAATCTTGTAATATCACCCTATGGCAGCCTCAGATGGTGATCGCGAAAAGTTCTTTCCGCTTATTGAAAAGAAGTACGGCGAGAAGATGGCATATTGGTTTGCCATCATGGCAAAACTTGAAAGCAAGAAATACCCAGAGCAAATCTCACATCTTCGTGAGAATTATGGCTTTAGCCAGGCTCACGCAAATGCCCTCGTGATGTATTCGCGAGGTTCAACATCTGCCAAGCGACATGAATCACCTGCTGCATACTTCAAGAGCATCGATCCCAAGCAGGCAAAAAAGGTGAAGGAGATCATCAAGATCATCACCACCAAATACCCTGACCTAGTTCTCGTGATGGCTTGGAATCAACCGATGCTCAAAAAGGGGAGCGATTATGTCCTTGGGGCATCTGTCTCAAAGAACCACATCTCAATCGCACCGTGGGGCGATGTCCTCAAGGATTTTGCAGCCAAATTCGAAAAGCACGAGGGCGTGCGCGTAACCAAGAAAACCGTGGCACTTCCCAATGATTGGGAGGTTGATACCAAGCTTCTATTGGCCATGGTCGCCGCTCGACTCAAGGAGCTCTAGAGCGCTTCTCGCTCCTTTGGTATATACCCCCAGGGGTATGCTACTCTCTTCCTCGAAAGGGAGATAAATGTCGATTCAGATTATCAATATTGATACACCCACTCTTGGAGACCGCGGATATATTGCCCATGATGGCAAGACCGCATTGGTTGTAGATCCACAACGAGACATTGATCGCGTTGAAAAGATCCTCACCGATAACAATTTGTCGCTCGGTACCGTTGTTGAGACCCACATGCATAATGACTATGTCAGCGGTGGTCTAGTGCTTGCTCGCAAATACCAAGCTGATTACATCACTAGCGCAGAAGATCCTGTCTCATTCGAACGTACTGCTGCTAAAGATTTAGATGAGTTCAATATCGGTAGTTTTGCAATCAAGGCGCTTCACACACCTGGACATACCTTTACTCACCTTTCATATATCTTGCTCGACCCAAGTGGATCTGCTCAAGGAATCTTCACCGGTGGATCTCTCCTCCATGGATCAACAGGGCGCCCTGATCTTCTTGGACAAGATCACGCGCCAACTCTTGCAGGGCTGCAACACGGATCAGCTCATCGCATGGCAGAGATGCTTGAAGATAAGACTCCAATTTTTCCAACACACGGCTTTGGATCATTCTGCGCGGCAACTTCAACATCTGGCGATTCATCAACCATCCAGGATGAGAAACGAATTAACCCAGCGCTCTTGCTCTCAGCAGAGCGATTTATCTCTGAGACTCTTGCGGGGTTAGATGTCTTTCCTGCCTATTACAAACATATGGGCCCTGCCAACCATGCAGGTCCTGGTCCCATTGATCTCAGCGAACTTCCACGTTTGAGCAGCCAAGAATTATTGAAGGTTACTGCTACTAACTCTTGGGTCGTTGATCTTCGCGATAAAGAGACTTGGGCCAAGGGACATCTGCCTGGAACTCTGAGCGTTGGAGTTGCAGGTTCATTTGCAACATATCTCGGATGGCTCTTTCCTTATGAGAACGAACTAGTTTTGATCTCAGATAAGCCGACAGATATTGCACAGGCCCAGCGCGAACTTGTTCGCATCGGTATTGATCGCCCATCGGCTAGTTTCGTTGGTGATATCGCAACAGTTGATACAAATATCAATACTCCCCTGGTCACATTTAGCGATGTTCCAGCTGCGCTAAATGATGCAGAGATCGTAGTACTCGATGTTCGTAGAAATAGTGAACGGGAATCTTCACATATTCAAGGAAGCCAACACATTCCTCTCCACGAAATCAGCGCTCGAATCTCTGAAGTTCCAAAAGATAAGACGATCTGGGTCCACTGTGCTGGCGCATACCGTGCTTCAATTGGAGCTAGTATCCTGCAAAATGCGGGGCGCGAAGTTGTTCTCATCAATGAGCCTTACGAGAAAGCACTCAGCGTTGCAGATCTCATTTTGGTCTCAGGTGGAGCTGATCGCGGTCCCATTGCCCCATCAGATGTAAATGTAACTGCCTAAGGAGTCACAATGGAGATCGTTACACCACAGGAAGCGCTATCAATGGTTACTTCCGGCCAAGCTTATGGCATTGATGTCAGAGAGCAAGATGAATGGGATGGCGGACATTACGACCAATTCACACTTCATCCACTTAGCGCATTTGATGCCAAGGCTATTCCAACAGATAAGCCGGTGATCTTTATCTGTCGTTCAGGTAAGCGTTCTGCTCAGGCATGCGCATCTGTAGAGCCAGCAGGAATCGTGGCAATAAATATGGATGGCGGAATGCTCGCGTGGCAGGAAGCTCGACTACCAATGAGTGCGGTAAATGGCGCTCCATTGATCTCATAGTCAGTGACACTTTTTCTTGGCCTTCTATTAGGGGCAATCGTTGGCAGCGTTCTAGGTTTAATTGGTGCAGGCGGAGCAATTCTTGCCGTTCCTGGATTAGTTGCAGTGCTTGGCTTATCTGCAACTGCAGCAACAACTAGTTCAACAATCATCGTTGGATCTGCCGCACTTGCCGGCGCTCTTCGTCGTAGAGGTACAGGAACGCTTAATGTAAAAGTTGGTCTCACTTTTTCTGCACTAGGTCTTGCTGGCACTTTCTTTGGGACTTTCCTTCTCACCATCATTCCCGAGAACGTAGTTCTCGTTCTCTTTGCCCTGCTTATGTTTGGCGCAGCCTATGGAATGTGCTGTTACAAAGTCCGAGAAGCTAAAACTGATAAGCCAAAGTGGAGCGCAGTTATTGCAGCTGCAACTGGCGTCGGAGTACTCACAGGGCTCTTGGGAGTAGGCGGCGGTTTCCTCATCGTTCCAGCGCTCGTCTTGCTCCTTAAGGTGCCGGCAAAAGTTGCTGCTGGAACTTCTCTCGTTGCAATCTCAGCAAATTCACTATTGGCATTTCTTTTGCGTAGTGAGTTTTGGCCCGAAATTCCGATCGCCGAGATCGCAATATTCACTCTCTCCGCGATTATCGCCTCAACGCTCTTAACGCCTGTGGCAGCCAAACTCAATGCCAAGGTAATGCAGCGAACTTTCTCGGTCGTGATTGTGCTCGTTGCGCTTTATACCTTGGTGACAAGTCTGATCTGAGAGAAAAGCTAAGCCCTACTCTTCCTTCTCTTTAGCTAACTTCTTTGGATCCTGATCATCGTGCAAAGGATCGCCCATGCGGCCGGCTGTGGCCTTGAGTTCAGGGTTCTTCGAGCTCTTAATCAAACTCAAGATCGTGGTGATAGTCAGAATGATTACGATGACGAGCAAGCTGACATTTGTAGGTACCTTAGGAATTGAATCAAACTGCTCGTGAAGATAAGTCAGAATGAGCTTTCCGCCAATAAATACAAGGATTACTGAAAGACCGATTGAGAGATATACCAATCGATCCAAAAGACCCTTGATCAAGAAGTAGAGCGCACGTAGACCAAGCAGCGCAAAGGCATTTGCAGCAAAGACTAGGTATGGCTCAGATGTGATTCCAAATGTCGCTGGGATTGAATCCAGCGCGAAAAGCAGATCAGTGGTGGCAATTGCGATCATCACCATAAACATCGGTGTTGCAAAACGCTTGCCATCTACCTTAATAAACATCTTGGTGCCGTGATATTCATCGACCATTGCAACTTTCTTGCGGATGGTGCGAATCATGACGTTGTCATTTGGATCTGGATCTTCATCCCAGTGTCTAAACAAACCGATGCCGGTCCAGATCAAGATCGCACCGAAGATGACGAAGGTGAAAGCAAAAGCGGCAAGAGCTGCAGCGCCAACGGCGATAAAGATTGAGCGAAGCACTAGCGCGAGCACGACTCCAAAGAGAAGAACGCGCTGGTGGTAGATCGGTGGCACAGCAAATTGCGCCAAGATGATCACGAAGATGAAGAGATTATCTACAGAGAGTGATTTCTCAACAAGGTATGCGCCAAAGTACTGCGTTCCATACGTTGAACCGAATTGGTTCCAGACCCAGGCACCGAAAGCCAGTGCAAGACCGATGTAGAAAACTGACCACGCTGTTGCTTCCTTGAATTTAACTTGGTGCGGGTGAGCACTAACAGTGAATAGATCAACAATCACAAGTGCCAGAATCGCACCAACTGTTAATCCCCAGACTAATAACGACACGTCCATAGAAATACTCCTTGACTCGACATGGAAAGTAATGCAGTCAAGGTCTTCCTAACCGATGTGATCGGCCAGCGCCCCGGGTTTTTAGGCCGTATTGACGAGGTAGCTGTATCTAGGTACTCCCCTTAATGAGGCAAAGGCTATGGGGCATCACCCTTATCTGCAAGTTTTGCGAGATATTTTCTGAGAGGGTGTCGGAAAATTCTCGTTAAAGTCAGGAGAATCAGAATTAATCCGATGCCCTGTAGGCCCGGGGAATCGTCAGCTTCGCCAGAGACAATAAAGAGCGCTCCAAGGGCAATCGCAAAGAGGTAAAGAATGGCCCTGATCGCACTCATTTCGTTTTTACAAAACCATTCTTAATTAAGTAATCAGCCGAATCTCTTAAGGTGACCTCTACGGGAATGAAATAGATTTCAAGCAGGCGCTTAGCCTTCGCGTTACTGATCTGCATTGGCTTTCCGATAAATCCGCTGGCACCTGTGATGCGGACCCTGTTCATAGGGTGATTCTCGCACATCACCTATGCACACTATCCCTATAAGAAATTTTCAATTATGGTTCGGGGGTGAATAAGACAGTAGATGCAGATTTCCTAGCCCTTCCGCTGGCAGCAGTCAGTGATGCCGCAATCAGCACAGCAAAAGATGCGGGTGCATCACATGTTGATGTGCGAATAGAGCGCACTCGTAATGGATTGCTCTCGTTGCGAGATGCACGTCCTGAGACTCAAAGCGATGAGACGATCGCCGGAGTTGGCGTCCGTGTAATCGTCAACGGTGCGTGGGGTTTTGCCTCTTCTCCTGAAATTTCTGTCGATGTTGCCAAGAAGTTGGCTCTCGCTGCAGTTGCTATGGCCAAAACATCAAAGCCTCTATCAACTGAAATTGTCTCACTCGTTTCTGAACCTGTCTATGCAAACCAGATGTGGGTCTCTGAGTATGAAATCGATCCATTTGCAGTCTCTGACTCTGAGAAAAAGGATCGCCTTGCGGATTTAAGTGATCTCCTACTCAAGAGCTCAAGCGTCAATCACACTTCTGCCCACACCATGTTTGTTAAAGAGCAGAAGCATTACGCAGACTCTTATGGCACCAGCACCACTCAACAGCGCGTTCGCGTGCAGACACAGATTGAGGCAATCTCAATCGGTGATCATGGCTTTGAATCTATGCGCACATTGGCGCAACCAGCAGGCTTTGGTTGGGAGTGGATGGGTAATAAGCATTGGGATTGGGATGCAGAGATCGCAGAGTTACCTTCCCTATTGGCAGAAAAGGTTGCAGCGCCATCTGTTGAGCCTGGTCGCTACGACGTTTTGATTCATCCATCTAATCTTTGGCTCACTATTCATGAATCGATCGGCCATGCAACAGAGCTAGATCGCGCAATTGGTTATGAGGCCAACTACGCCGGAACTTCATTTGCAACGCCAGATAAGCTCAACACTTTGCAATATGGTTCAAAGTTGATGAACGTCACCGGCGATCGCAGCACATCACATGGCCTGAGCACAGTCGGCTTTGATGATGAAGGTGTCGCAGCACAGCGCTGGGACATTATTAAAGATGGACGCCTTGTTGGATATCAATTAGATCGCCGTATCTCTGCACGTGTAGATCGTGATCGCAGCAATGGTTGCGCATTTGCCGACTCCCCTGCACACGTTCCAATCCAGCGCATGCCAAATGTCTCCTTGCAACCAAACCCAGAAGGACCAACATATGACGAGATGGTTGCATCGATGGAAGATGGCATCATCATCAAGGGCGACAAATCTTGGTCAATCGATATGCAGCGCTATAACTTCCAATTTACAGGGCAGCAATTCCATCGTGTTAAGAACGGCAAGATCGTTGGTCAATTAAAGGATGTTGCATATCAGGCAACAACCACTGACTTCTGGGGCTCAATGAAGGTTGTTGGTGGGCCTTCAACTTATGTTCTCGGTGGCGCCTTCAACTGCGGTAAGGCACAACCAAGTCAGATTGCAGCGGTAAGCCATGGTTGCCCATCGGCAATCTTCGACAAGGTAAATATTCTCAATACTGTTGCGGAGGCTGGAAAATGATTTCTGCTCAAGATCTGATTGAAAAGATCACATCAGCTGCAACATGTGATGATTGCATCGTTGTCGTGCGCGATAAGACGCAAGCCAACCTTCGTTGGGCAGGCAGCACATTAACTACTAACGGTGTGATTCAAGAGCGCAGCGTCACCGTTATCGCTTTCGTCTCAGTTACCGGCGGCATGGCCTCAGGCGGAGTAACCCGCACAGATGTCTCTCTTGCCGATATTCCTGCGCTTCTTGCAGATGCAGTTGCTGCAGCAAAGGCTGCAGGTCCTGCCGATGATTACGCACCACTTGCTACCAATGTTTCAATAGGTAACTGGACAGCTGAGCATCAGCCAACTGGCCCTGAAGTATTTGCACAATTTGCCCCAGCACTCGGTGACATGTTCACTCGTTCAGTTGCCGACAAGATTGAGCTCTTTGGATATTCAGAGCACACACATGAGACAACCTGGGTTGGCTCAAAGGGTGGACTTCGTCTACGTAAAGATTCGCCAATTGGCCGCGTAGAGATGACTGGAAAGTCTCATGACCGTTCACGTTCTACGTGGGCCGGCGTTGAAACGCGTGACTTCAAAGATGTATCTGTTGTAGATCTTGATGGACAGATTCGCCAGCGTTTAGAGTGGCAAGGATCTAAGGTAGATCTTCCAGCAGGGCGTTATGACACCATCTTGCCATCGGGTGCCGTTGCAGATCTCTTCACCTACATGATGTGGGTCGCCACCGCTAGAGATGCTCACGAGGGCCAGTCAGTCTTTTCTAAAAAGGGCGGCGGAACTCGTATCGGTGAAAAACTCTCTAACGTCTCGCTTCAATTCTTTAGCGATCCAGATTTCAAGCAACTTCCAACATCGAACTTTGTTGCAACCGATGTCAGCTCACCGTTCTCCTCTGTCTTTGACAATGGACAACCGGTCAAGCGCGTTGATTGGCTCAAAGATGGCGTCCTACAATCTTTGATTCAAACCCGTGCATCTGCAAAACTGACTAACTTGGACTTCACACCGCTTGGTGAGAACCTCGTCATGAGCGTTGATGGTGCAACAGGATCACTTGAAGATTTGGTGAAGAAGGTCGATAACGGACTTCTACTTACAACCTTCTGGTACATCCGCATGGTTGATCCCAATTCGCTTCTCCTTACAGGACTTACTCGTGACGGTGTCTATCACGTTAAGGGTGGCGAAGTAGTTGGAGCCACCAACAACTTCCGCTGGAATGATTCACCAGTATCAGTTCTCTCTCGCATTGCACATGCTGGTGCAACACAGTGGACACAACCACGTGAATGGGCCGGCGATATGTCCAATATGGCTATCCCGCCACTTGTGATCAAGGATTTCAATATGTCGACTGTGAGCCCAGGAAACTAAAGCAAACTAGAAGTAGTCGTTATAGATCCATCTGTGTGCTTAAAGTAATGACGCGATTTTCTGGCAATCCGAAGTAACTCGAGGCAGGTGCTGAGTTTCTATGGAGAATGCCAAAGAGTTTCTCGGTCATGCCTTTGAGGGAGCCTTGAGGGCTCTCTAAAAACTTACGGTCTGCCAGGTAATAGGTGCATTCCTTCTCTTCTTCAGATGACATCACGTTATCGATAATCATCTGCTGCACATTTACATCCTGCTTAAAGCCAACCCAGATATAGAGCTGCTTTACTCGATCGTTGACTTCTTTCAGGATCGGCTTACCTGTCACAACAGGAACATCGCCTTGGATGATGCTCACGATGAGAATCTCTTTAGGGCACGAGTGAAGGTTATTGATCTGTGCAATTAGCGCCTGTGGCACCTTCATCGCTGAGGCTGAAAGATAGATTCCGGTATCAGGAATGATCGATACCGAGCCTGAATTAATCTCTGCTTCGACCTCTTCCCAACTCATCTCCTGCTTTTGTAGGGCAGTCTCTAGCGCTGCCTGACCCTTGCGCCAGACCCACATCAGATAGGCAATCGCAGCACCAATGAGTAATGGAACCCAAGCGCCTTTAAAGATCTTTGTCACTGTGGCAAGGAAGAAGGAGAGGTCGATCAAGACAAGTATCGGAATAATCAAGAATAAAGTCTTCTTACTCCACTTGAATTTCTCTGCAGCCACATACCCAAAGGCGATCGTTGTCATCAACATCGTTGCAGAGATGGCGAATGAGTAAGCATTTGCAAGCGCACTTGAGGTCTTAAAATTAACAACCAAGAAGATCGAGCCCAACCCAATGAGGAGATTGACTGCAGGAACATAAATCTGACCGATAACTGTGCTGCTGGTATGGACAATCTTGAGACGAGGCAGAAGGCCAAGGCGAACTGCCTGGCGCGAAAGCGATGCAACGCCGGTAATAAGTGCTTGCGAAGCGATGATGGTTGCAAGGGTTGCAAGAACGACGAGATAAATTCGAGTTCCATCATTTGGTGCCAAGGCGAAGAAGAGACTCTTATCTTCTCCAGGCTCTTGGATTGCAATGACTGCCTGTCCTAAGTAATTCAAAACTAAAGCCGGGGCCACAATAAAGATCCATCCAAGGCGAATAGGTCGCTTACCGAAGTGACCAAGGTCTGCGTATAACGCTTCGGCACCGGTTACAGCCAGAATCACTGAAGATAAAATGATAAATGTATGGAAGCCGTGGTGAAGCACATAGTCGATTGCGTAATTTGGCAGAAGTGCTTGGATAACTTCTGGATGCTCAATTACTTTAACAAATCCTAAGTATCCAAGGGTTGCAAACCAGAGCAAGATCACTGGCCCAAAGATCTTGCCGAGTGCGTTACTTCCCTTGTACTGGAATCCAAAGAGTACGACGAGGATGAATACCGTTAGCGGCACTGTCAAAGAGGCCAACTCTGGATTGAGAGTTTTAAGTCCCTCAGTCGCCGAAAGAACTGAGATAGCCGGTGTCAACATTCCATCTGCAACCAGAAGTGCTGTGCCTAGGAGAAGGAAGACAACAAAAAAGTACTTAGTACCCTTTGTGGCATTACGAACCTTGCTCGGTAGTAGCGCGAAGAGCGAGAGAATTCCGCCCTCACCATTGTTGTCTGCACGCAGAACAAAGACGAGATATTTAAGTGTTACAACCAGCATCAGTGACCAGAAAATAAGTGAGACGACTCCGTAGATGTCATAGAGCTCACGCCCTGCTGTATTAAGAGATTCGCGGAGTGCATAGATTGGGCTCGTTCCGATGTCGCCAAATACAACACCAAGTGCGCCTAATGTGAGCGCGCCGAGTGAACCGTTCTTATGTGCTGAACTCATTCTGGCCCTTCAGGAGCATTCAATCGATCTAGACTCTCACAAATCTTACTCTTGTCAGAGTGTTAAATAGTCTTTCCAGCGGCCCCTGGTTAAATCGTTTGAGCCACACAGTTGCGAAATAGGTGAGGGCTAGCCAAATTCCAATTGCAAGAAGCAATACATGCCATGTCTGTAGATCTTGAAAGAGTCCCAATCCCCAAGGGCCAAAGATCAGTGACGCGATAATTGACTGTGAAATATAGACAGTCAAAGACATCTTCCCTGCTGGTTTCATCCATGCAACCACGTGAGGTTTTTCTTCAACTAGCTTACGAATCACTCCTATGTAGAACATGGAAACGAGCGGTGCCGCGACAAATGAAGCAAAGAGTGAGAAGAGATAGATGGCCTCGGAAGGTTCTGCAGACTGTTCATTGCGCAGCAGGATTACAGCTGCAACGACCTGGATAGGCATACCAAAGATGAAGCCTCGCTTAATCAAACGGTTATTACCTTCGATATCAATTGGTGAGGATAAGAATTGCGATCTAGCCATTCGAAGACCAAGTAGAAATGCAGCAAAGGACAGTCCACCCTGTAGGAAGAATCCTGTACCCACGCTGTACAGCCATATCTCAAGGCGAGCTGGGATCGCTTCAAGGAATGTTCCGTTGAGAAGTTCTGCATCAAGTGGCGTTTGACCAACAGATAGCAATTCTTCTTCTGGGAAAAGGCGCTTTGACAGGTAGACAAGTGCCACAACGATTGCAAGAAGTGAGGCTGAAATGCCAAAAAGCACTCGAGTCCAAATTTTCAGAGTCTTATCTGCCCGAAAGAAGAATGGAATAAGAAGCAGACCAAAGATTCCGTAGATAAAGATAATGTCTCCATGCCACAAGAATGTGAAGTGAAGCGTGCCTAGGACTATGAGGGCAAAGCAACGTTTAACCCACCGTGCTCGATTGGAACGCTCTCCCCTAATGATGTAATTCGAGCTATAACCAAACAGGAATGAGAAAATCAGATAGAACTTACCGGCAAAGATCGAGGCGATGATAAAAGTCGCAGAACCATTGGCAAACCCTTGAGTCCACTCACCGCGTGCTCCTTCAGAGCTACTTAGACCCATGAACTGGATGTTTACAACCAAGATTCCCAGAAGAGCGAATCCTCGCAAAACATCAGGAGCTATATCTCTTTGCATCTCTACCTCTCCATTTTTAGATCGTGATATCAAAAGCGACCATTGCAAATGCAATAGCTATCGCCCAGATGGTCAAACTTGCAGTTATGAGCACCGAAGCCCGCAATGGCTTCACACCGGCTGTCACTGCAGCTGCTGCCGCAAATTGAGTTCCAATGAGAATCGGACCAAGGGCTGCTAATCCATAAACGCCATACTTATCAAAGGCCTTCATGGCTTTCTCGAGTTTTGGTAGTTCGGCAGATTTGCCCTGACGAACTCTCCTTTTAATTAATCTTTCTCTGATGTTTGATGCGAAATAGGCAAAGAGCGCGATGGTGATTGTGTTGCCGACTACCGCTGCAATGAGCGTTGCCACTGGGTTGAGACCCACAAGGATTCCAGCCGGAACCACGGCAATCGCTTCCATCCAAGGAATAGCACCTGCGATGAATACTCCAAGTAATCCAAGGCTCTCGATATCTATCATTTAGATATCTCGCTCGCGCCAAGCCAAGACCATGGATGGCATAGAGGAAAAAGCGAATAGGACTGCAATTATCATGTAACTTCCATCGTTTCCTTCAGGTTCAAATAATTTAAGTTCTGGCCCGGAGAGCATTAAAATCAATAGCCCTGCAATCAGATAGCCCATTGCATAGTAGGCATATCTAAATGATGTATCTCGGACTCTAATTTGGCGTTCATCTAAAAGTTCATCAGGAGCATCGCCTATTCCCCTGACACTAACGCGAAGGAACAAGTAGCCCACTAGAACAGCAAAAATAACAAATATCGCCGTAACGCTATAAATGACTACTGAAGATCCGTCAGATAGATTCAAATTGGTTTTTAATGTTGACCAATAACTTCCCATGGCCAACACAATGAAACCCATGACCATCATCCCAACTAGGACTCTGCGATTGCGCTGGGGTCTAAGCCAACGGAATTTAGAGTTCTCATCGGTAAGGAGAGATTTCACCCCTTTTTCGGTAACGCCCTCAAACCAATAAATCTTGTTCTTCTTTGACATCCCTACTTACCTTTCTTGAATGGATTTTGAGAAAAGAGCTCTGACACTTCTTGATTCAGTGCCTTAGCAATACGTAGAGCCAGAACTAAAGAAGGGCTGTACTCCTCGCGCTCGAGGTATCCGATGGTTTGATAGTGAACTCCGACCTTGTCGGCCAAATCTTGTCGGGAGAGCCCTAGGGTTGAGCGGGCCTCTTCGATGCGGTTATAGACCGGCTCTTCTGGGTTACGGCTCATATCTGTAGCATATATGCTATGTAGCATTAATGCAACATTTGAAGTAATCGTATCTCGATAGACCCCCTGATAAAGTTACAGGCATGACTCAGCCGTTTCTCTATTCAGTAGAGCGCGAATACCCGGTATCGATTGACCGGCTCTGGAGAGCTTGGACTGATGCCTCAGAACTTGAGGCTTGGTACTTCCCTACAGATTTGAGTTCCACCAAAGGTGCGACAACCTCAGATCTTGAAATCGGTGGGCTATGGACATGCGGTGTGGAAGTGCCAGAACATGGCTTTACCGCTTACTTCTATGGGAAATACACATCAATCGTGGATCAAGAATTATTGGAGCACACTCTCCATTACACAACTTCTGCCGAAGAGTTTGCAGCAAGAGACTTTTCTACAGAATCGCATCTGATTCGGATCGAATTTGAAAGCCGTGGTGCGCATTCTTGGTCGAAGTTCTCCCAATTTGGGGAGCTTCCAGAAGGCCAGGCAGAGATGGCCCAGGCAGGAATGAACAGCTATCTTGAATCACTTGCTAATCATTTAGCTTCCGAAACGACTAAGCGGTAGACACCACACAATTAAAGGTGATGTCTACCGCTTAGTGAGAAGTTAAGCGCGTGCCTTAGCAGTCTTTATAGCCGCCTCTAGTGACGCCTGCTTCTGTGGAATTAAAGATTCCATGCTCGGAACAACTCCGGCCAAAGTTAGCTCAGCAATAATCACCTCGACATCAGTTGCGCCAAGAGCATTTGCAACTAGCTTTAAGTAACCGGTCGCATAATCCCAGCCGTGACGTGGTGCACCTTCTGCATATGAACCGCCTTGGGCGATGACGAAAGTTACTTTCTTACCTTTCAATCCATCAGCTCCAGAGCCATCCAAAGTGCCCGGAATAATGATTTGATCGATGTAGGCCTTGAGAACAGAAGGGACATTCCAGTTCCATAGCGGAGTCGAAATCAAAATGTCTGTGACTCCAGTGATTTCCTTGACTAGATCCAGGCGGAAATTAAACTTCTTAGCCATTTCGCTCGAACGGTCAGCTTCGGCCATGTACCCGGCAAAAATCCCATCCGCATCTAGGTGTGGAACTGGATTTGTGTTGAGATCGCGGGAAATCACCGTCCCATTGGGGTTCTTCTCCTTCCAGGAGGCTAGAAACTCAGCGCTCACCGCGCGTGAAACAGAGTTCTCCCCGCCTGGGCTTACCTCGATATGTAGCAGTGATGACATTACGGACTCCCTAAAAGTGGTTGAATTTTCAACTACTTTACACGAGGTTCAATTTTGATGCAAATTGAATTTCAAGCACCCATTAATTCCTTTTGACAATCTTAAATACTGAGAAAAAGACTGCCGCCAAGAGAATCATTCCGATTCCTTGAAGTCCAGGTGAATCATCTGCTTCCCCGAAGACCATTGCAAAAACACCTAGCCCGACGCCCAGAATTCGCAAAATAGTAGTAATCACTCCCTGTTAACCGTTCTTGCTTCGGAAGTATGCGACCAGTGCATTTGCATGGCCGTGACCCATCTCAAATTTCTCCTTGAGGTGGGCTACTTGCTCCATATGTGCCAGTTTTGAAACTTTCTTGAGCTCCTTCATCCAGTGCTCGATTGGCTTTCCATACTTCTTCTCAATCGAAGGAAAGTATGAAGCCGGACCCATAACTTTTTTCTCAGCCATAGGGGCATTCTACAAGTTTTCGTCGGCCCAAATGCATATGGCATCGTAATGAAACTTGCCTAAGCCCTGAGCGATTTCCTCATAATGGTCTCTATATGGCGACGGAAGTATGTAACTCATCGCAAGTGATTTATAAGCTTCTTTAGTTGGAGTCCAGAATTGAAGAGTGAAGTCGTAATGCTTCTTCACAAGAGCCTGAACACTCTCATCTGCCGCGGGCACTCCTTCAGCCAGCTTTGCGGCAAACTCTGCGGAAAGTTCCCCGAAGACTTGAGTGAACTTCTCGTTCTCCTCTTTAGAGTGATTATTCTGAAATTGCTCAGAATGGATCCCAAATTTCATGTTCAGAGTGTAGAAGAAGAGTCGCCCTATAAGCCGGAGACGACATTGTTATGCGTGAAGCTACGCTCAAAATGTTCAATTGCCCTCAATTTTGCCCCCAAAGATTAATCAACTTGTAACAACTTCCAAAAGTTCAATTCGGATTCGGTTGAAGAGTTTCGACGGGTTGATACCCTTATCTTATGGTTACGGAAAATCAGGTTCGAAAAGTTGCTAGGGACTGCTCATTAGTTTTTAATGCCCTTGGCGACCCCAATAGACAAGATATTTTGATCATGCTTGAAACGGAAGGGCCGCTCAATGTCCTACAGATTACTGAACGGCTGAATTTGGCTCGTCCGACTATCTCCCACCACCTAAAGATTCTCAGCAATGCTGGCCTACTCAAATCCACCAAGAAGTCTCGGGAAATCTTCTATGAGTCTGAGTGGTCAGATGCCTCTAAGAATCTCAAAAAATTTATGAAACTTCTGTGGGATTGCTAGTTGACGGCGCTCTAATAGGTTGATAAGTTTCGACTCATCAACGCATCAAGAATCTTCGGAGGCCCCTTATGTCATTTTCAATAGCAAAAACCCCGTCACTTAAAGGCAAGACTGCGCTAGTTACTGGTGGCAATATCGGTTTAGGTTTTGAAACGGTTA